>OBYR01000046.1_pt1 | contig 148264 bp, 110 predicted proteins | sample 1495491 | NCBI WGS metagenome assembly OBYR01 (sample SAMEA2580206, study PRJEB22360) | human gut metagenome | biome: human gut; feature: human-associated habitat; material: faeces | place: Denmark | collected 2008/2010 | reverse complement strand
TTGCGGATATCGTCTCGGCCCGGCGCCTGGGATGCCTGCCGATGGTAGGCTATTACGGCGGAAAATACGATAAACGGGAAATGATCGCCCTGATCCGCCGGGCCTATGACAAAGGGGTGACTTTTTTCGATACAGCCGAGGTATATGGGCCTTATACCAGCGAGGAATGGGTGGGCGAAGCACTCGTCCCGTTCCGCGACAAAGTGAAAATCGGCACGAAGTTCGGCTTCGGAGTCGAGGAGAAACAACCGACCGCTATCAACAGCCGCCCCGATCATATCCGGCGGGCGGTAGAAGGCTCATTGAAACGCCTGCGCACCGATCACATCGATTTGTTGTATCAGCACCGTGTCGATCCGAAAGTACCGATGGAAGAGGTAGCCGGAACCGTCAAGGATTTGATGCAGGAAGGCAAAGTGTTGCATTGGGGACTGTCCGAGGCCAGTGCCCGTTCCATCCGTCGGGCACATGCCGTCTGCCCTCTCTCTGCCGTACAGAGCGAGTATGCCATCTGGTGGAGGGAACCCGAAACCAAAATCTTCCCGACGCTCGAAGAGTTAGGTATCGGTTTCGTACCTTATTGTCCGCTGGGACGTGCGTTTCTTACTGGGGTAATTGACGAGAACAGCCGTTTCTATGAAGGCGACCGACGCTGGAACCTACCGCAGTTCACACCCGAAGCCTTGAAACACAATATGCCGCTCGTTGCCTTAGTGCGAGAATGGGCGCAAAAGAAAGGAGTAACACCTGCCCAATTTGCCTTAATCTGGATGTTGTCACGCAAACCGTGGATAGCGCCGATCCCCGGAACGACCAATCCAGCCCATCTCGACGATTTCCTCGGTGCAGCCTCGCCCCGCTTAACGGCCTGGGAAATGGAAGAGTTCGACCGGGCATTTGCCCGGATCGACCTGATGGGACACCGTGCCGACCCGTTCACCGAAAGCCAAATCGATAAATAACAAGACACATGAATGATACGATATTAAATAACGGAGTAAAAATGCCGCTTATGGGATTCGGCGTTTTTCAGGTGGAAAATACCACGGAGTGTGAACAGGCAGTATCCGATGCCCTTGCCGTCGGTTATCGGCTGATCGACACGGCCTCGGTGTACGGAAACGAAAGGGCTGTGGGTATAGCCGTCCGCAAGAGCGGGATTCCCCGGGAAGAACTGTTCATTACCACAAAAGCATGGATTTCAGAAATGGGATATAAACGGACAAAACAAGCCTTCGAAGCCTCCCTCTCACGGCTGGGTTTAGATTACCTGGACTTGTACCTGATTCACATGCCCTTCGGCGATTATTACGGAGCATGGCGGGCCATGGAAGAGCTTTGCGAAACGGGCCGCGTCCGTGCCATCGGCGTCTGCAATTTCGAGCCCGACCGATTGCTGGACCTCTGCCACAACGCAAAGATCGTTCCGGCAGTAGATCAGATAGAAATACATCCTTATTCCCAGCAGGCCGAAGCTATACGAATCATGCACAAGCTCGGCATACAGAGCGAAGCCTGGGGGCCTTTCGCCGAAGGGCGGAACGGACTGTTTTCAAACCCTCTGCTGACGGCGATCGGCCATAAATATTCCAAAACGGCAGCCCAGGTTGTTCTGCGCTGGCATTTACAGCAAGGCATCGTCGCCATCCCCAAATCGGTACATAAAGAGCGTATGGCTGAAAACTTCGGAATCGGGGATTTTTCATTGACGGCAACCGATATGGCGGTTATTGCCGACCTGGATACAGGACATAGCCTGATTCTCGACCTGCACGCTCCGGCTGAAATTGAACGCTTATACAGCATTGAAAATAAACATTAATTACAATTCAAAATAAACGACTATGAAACTTTCCTTACGCATCATTCCATTCCTATTGTTTTCAGTCCTGTCGATAACAGCTTGCGGAAGTTCCGGCAACGAACTTTCGCCCGGCCAACCCGAACCACCGGAACAGCCCGGTGGCAACGATAACGATGATGAGCCCGGCACGCCCACTCCGGGAAGTAATGCCCGGTATTTGGTGCTTTACTGCTCGCGCACCAGCAACACCGAACGTGTGGCACAACAGATTCAAGCGACACTCGACTGCGATATACTGAAGATTGAGCCTGCCACCCCTTACGACAGCGATTACAATGCGATGCTAAAACGATCGCAGGAAGAATTGGCCGCCATCCGGCAGGGAAATTACCCGCCGATCAAAACTTCGGTAGAAAATTTCGACAAGTACGACATCGTGTTCATAGGCTATCCTATCTGGTATGGCAGTATGGCCACTCCGATGCAAACCTTTCTGCACGAACATGCTTCCAAACTTGCAGGCAAACGCATAGCCCTGTTCGCCACCAGCGGCAGTAGCGGCATAGCCTCATCGGTCAGCGAAGCACAGGCACTTTGCTCCCATGCAACCGTAATCGGGGAAACCCTGCTTCTGACCTCTTCCACCCTTTCACAGATGAACAGCCGCGTAACGGCATGGCTTGAACAAATCGGAGCGAGCCGAAAAGACCCGGACACCCCCGATGCCTCGTCGTTGAAAATAAGCATCACGACCGGCAACCGCACGATTACCGCTACGATGGAAGATAACGCCGCAGTCCGGGATTTTCTCTCGCGCCTGCCATTAGAAGTCACGCTAAACGATTATAACAACATCACCGAAAAAATCTTCTATCCCTCTCCGGCACTGACAACCGCAGGCGTCACACGCGGCTGTACGCCTGCGCCCGGCGACATCACGATCTACGCGCCGTGGGGCAATGTGGCGATTTTCTGTAAAAGCTGGTCGCACAGCAATGACCTGATCAAGATCGGGCAGATCGACGACGGCGGCATTGAAATATTGAACGTTCCCGGCAATGTGCGGGTTAAATTTGAAAAACAATAAATACTAAAAGAATTTAAGATTAACATCACACGGCTTATCGTGCCGGACTGAAAATAAAATAAACTCTAAAACAATCCTATTATGACACTAAAAGAATTTTTACAAACCGTTAAGACAGGAAATCCCCTCGATACGGAAGAAATACACCGTTTTATGGACGAGATGAGCGACGAAGCAAGGCGTATTACGTTCGAACTGAACGGAACTTACCACACCCCCGATGAAGTGCGGGCACTGCTCTCCCGGTTATTCTGCCGGGAAATCGATCCCACCCTACGTGTTTTTCCACCGTTTTACACCGATTTCGGCAAAAATATCCACATCGGCAAAGAAGTCTTTATCAATGCCTGCTGCCACTTCCAGGACCACGGCGGCATAACGCTCGGAGATGGCTGCCAGATCGGGCACAACGTGGTTTTCGCCACGCTTAACCACGGCCTCTCTCCCGAAAAACGTAAAACGACTTATCCGGCACCGATTCAGCTCGGACAAAATGTTTGGGTCGGCTCGAACGCAACCATCCTGCAAGGCGTCACCATCGGCGACAACTCGGTTGTAGCGGCCGGAGCGGTAGTTACACAAAATGTCCCCGCAAATGTCATCGTAGGGGGAGTTCCTGCTAAAATAATCAAATCCATTCCTTAAAAATCTCCCCGGCATTCATTGGGTGCCACTGTGTTTCCATTCGTCAAACTTCGCACCAAACCCCAATTATATATTTAACTATGTTTTTCCAGCCCTTTCACCACATAAAGTTGTCCCGTCTGATATTTCTTCACAAGAACCGGGCATCCTTTCTCGATATAATCTCCCAAAAGGGATACGGCATCGAATATTTCTTCCCCCACTTCCACCTTTCCGGCAGGACGGAGGTCCGTAACCGCTTTTCCACTTTTACCTATCTCCTGCCGTACCTGCATATCCACCCCGACATACCCCTCCTCCGGCCGCTGTTCGGCATGCAGGGCAAAAGCCCAGCGCTTAGACCCCAGGAACTTTGCTCCCAGCCACATGCTAAAGAAAAGCGCAATGACCGCACTGCTTACCACTAAAAATAGCGAACGGATGATCGCCTGCGCAAAGTCGCCTGCAAACTCAAACGACACCTTGTCTATTCCGGCAAAAACCAAAGCCGTTACAATCAGGATAATTCCGGAAATTCCGGCAACTCCAAACCCCGGTATCACGAAAATCTCCAATAAAAGCAATATCACCCCTATAATAAAAACGATAATTTCCCAATTCCCCGCCAAACCTTCCAGATAAAGCGGGGCAAAATATAGCAAACAAGCCGTCAGGGCAGCTATAAGCGGAAAACCGACACCCGGCGTCTGTAACTCAAAATATATCCCTCCTACGATCAGCATAATCAATATGCCCTGCACAATCGGATTGATCAGGAAACCGATAATCCTATCCATAGCAGAAGGAGTATAGCTCTTGATCACGTAGTGATCCACATGCTCCTGTGCCAGCACCTCCTCCACGCTCCCGGCAATCCCGTCACAAAAACCGTACTGCATAGCTTCGGCAGGCGTAAAAGTGACGATCTTTCCACTATCGGAAACACCTTTGATGTAAATAGACTCGTCTACCATAGCTTCGGCAATATGTGGATCGCGTTTCCAACGGTAAACCGTGTCCCGGCCCTGAATAACGGTATCCCTGCCGTGAGCCTGGGCCGTAGACCGGATCATCGAACGCATGTACGATTGATATTTATCGGGCATAGCTTTTCCGCTTTGATCCACCACCGTAGCGGCTCCGATATTCGCCCCTTCCCGCATATAAATCCGGTCGCAGGCAATAGCGATCAGCGCCCCGGCGGAAGCCGCATTATTATCGACAAATACCCACACAGGCTTTTTACTGTTCAGGATTAGGCTTCGCAGCGAATCGGCATAAACCACCATCCCTCCGTAAGTATTCATATGGATTAAAATATATCCGGCCTCCTCCTTCTCCGCCTGGTCGAAAGACTTCCGCACCAAACGCCATACTTCCGGCCCGATCTCATCTTTTATCTCTACTTTATAAACCACATGCTGCCGCCCCTCTGCCTGTGCAGACAGAAATATTCCCCAAAAAACTAAAAATAAGACCAGCTTTCTCATATTTCAAAATTAAAATAACCAAAAAAAATGTTACCGAATCCACCGGACGTCAGCGCTGAACATTCCCCGCCTCTACGCGGTTTATAGCGACGGTAGCCGCCACAACCGACCACAGGGAGACAAAACTGCACACCACAATGCTCGCCCAGGGAATCATCAGCGATAAAGCGAATATACTCCCAATCCCGGTCACCAATCCGGCATTTTTATTCACATACCTGACGCTTTCCTTCACATTAAATTTTTTCCGTTCGATCACATAATCCACAAAGGAAAAACCATAAAAATAAGCCGAAAAGAAAAATATCACAAACGGCACTAAAAGCCCCGCCAAGGGAATAAACGAGCAAAAGAAAAGGGCAACGGAAACAAACAGCTGAAAGAACAGATTCCGCAAAGCCACCAATATCCCCCGGAATACCTCCCATAACAATTGCTTTATGCTGAAAGGATACTCTTTTCCGGTTAAATGGGCTTCGGTTCTTTCCGATAGCCAGGAATATACCGGGGACATTACAATCAGCACCACATAACCGCCAAACGCCACAAATAAGAAAAAATAGAGAAGCCTCAACACCACTTTAATCAGGATTCCCGCAGCACGGTCGGCCCATTGCAGCCAGGAAACGCCTTGTACCCATGCCGCAATCTTACTTTCTACCAAATGGTAAAGCGAATCTCCTCCCCAGGAAACCAGCACATTGCCACCGATGAACAACAATAGCAAGATGGCTAACGGAAATAGCAAAAACCACCAAAATTTACGGCTGAATAAAATATCGGCAGCCTTTCCATAAGCTTTGATTCCTGTAAAAAATCCGCTAAAAATGTTCATTGTTCCTGATATTGATAGAATAATTTATTCCTGAGGCTTGTTATAAAAGAACAAGTTTAATATTTTTTCCCTTGCTTCCTTCGATTCCTGCAAATTAAAGAATTTTCCTCCTACCTGATAGTAACTTTTACCGGAATTTTGAAGGAATTGTTCCCGGATCGGCTTGAATTGATCCATTTCCAAAATAGCTTTCCGGCAATCCCATAAGAACCCCAGGCTATCGAAAACCTGCTCCTTATATTCTCCCCCCGGATTCCGGGAAGCTGCCCGGGCGATCTTTCCGGTTTCCTGGGTTTGCAATCTCCGGGGAATTTCATGGAATGAATAAACCCTAAAACCTTCTATTTCCCGCAAACGTACTTCCGTGGGCAACACTCTCGACGGAGATTCCACCGGATATATACTTTTCTCTCTTTCATCTTTCTTTTCATCGGTCCAATAGGTAATCGATTTACAGGATTTTATATAACACACTTCGTTCTCATCATAATCGAATTCCGCCATTACCGCTGTTTCAAAAGGCGGCCAGGCCGTAGACATTTTTGCCAGCCGATAAAGATGATAATAGCAAAAATCAAACTGCATTTTCTTCAAACGGCGGGTTTCCCGGTCAATCCACAGACATCCTTTACAAAGCATCGAAGTGGAACGGGGATACTTTTTCGGATTCGTCACAAAATCTATTGCATAGCAATCATCGGTTGCCTTGTCGGAAGGCTGAAACCTGAAATTGGTAGAAGAAGAGAATACGGGAGCATACAGGTAAATGCACCGCATAATGGTGAACAGCTTATTGCTCCCCGAATCGAAGTTCTTATTATAAGCTATGGGCAAGGTGTCTTCAGCCAGCCCGTCGAGCGGCACACTACGCTGCACATAAGCCGGAACGAACGAAAAATCATATAACATATCGTATTTTCCGAATATGTCGCTATAAGTCCTATATTTTAAAATCTCCGCCTTAAAATCCTGACCGACATCCTGCCGTTCCAAAACCCGGTCAAAAGTAGCTTCGAGATCCATCCGGTAAGAACGGTCAAATATACTTCCGGCCTCACGCCCCAAAATACGGGCAGCCTCTTCCAAAAATATTTCCTGGTCACGGTCCGGCATTCTCCCCCCGTTCAGTTTACGCTGCATCGTAGGATTATATTCAAGATCGTCCAGGCTATTTACAGTCTCGTCAAAATCGCCCACGCGCCTGATATTTCCGGTAGTCAGAAAACAACCGTATTCCCGCCTGAATTCCACCGTCCGGTCAAAGCATTCGGTCACTTTCATATATTGCGCATTCCCATAATAACGCTCGTAATAATCCACAAATTCCTTACGCTTGCTACGCTTATTGTTCGATTTAGCCTCTTTCATCAGCTCTTTGGTTTTCATTCCCCTCACCACCACCTCGTCCAAATTGATCTCCTCGGCCTCCAAAGCCACTTCTTTCATCTTCCTTAAACGGCTCAAAGTAAATACCTGCTTTTTATAACCGACACTGCTAAATTTCAGTTTAGCGTTCTCTTCCAAGCCCTTCACCACAATCCCGGTATAGCCGTGAATGTCTGTCGTCGCCAGCAACTTACCTTCAGGCTGCAAAATAATGTGTACTCCAAAGAGAGGATTCGCCACGCGGTCGGTTACATACAGGTATACTGTATCCGGTAACTCGATCTTCTGCTGAGCTTCGGTTTCCGAAAATATTCCAGCCCACAGGAATATAAACAAAAGATAAAAATTGGTCTTGAAATTCATAATTCCCACAATTTAAAACGATTTATAAGCATCGAAACACAAAAAGCGTGCCTGATTCTTAAAATATGTTGCGATTTTTTTTATTTTTATGTTCCGTATCCCTTTCTTCTATAAATCAGTACTAAAACGCCCCGATTTCAGGAATTTTCATCCCTCATCCCATCGTGTTCAATTTTTTTTTTAATTTTGTGTGCTTCTTAAAAATGAAACGCTTAATCTAATAAATCTAAGATAAAATTATGCAACCACTAACAGCAATTTCACCGATCGACGGAAGATACCGGGACAAGGTAGAAAACCTGGCTAATTATTTTTCAGAAAGTGCATTGATCCGTTACCGTGTGACAGTAGAAGTTGAATATTTCATATCCCTGTGTGAACTGCCTTTACCTCAGTTGGCGGACTTCAACCATTCCTTATTCGAATCGCTTCGGGAAATTTACCTAAATTTTACGACAGAAGACGCCCAAAAGGTAAAAGATATTGAAAAAGTGACCAACCACGACGTAAAAGCCGTTGAATATTTTATCAAAGAAAAATTCGATGCCCTGAACCTGCACGATTATAAAGAATTTATCCATTTCGGGCTGACTTCGCAGGACATCAACAACACCGCAATCCCCTGTTCTTTCCGTGATGCCGTACACGATGTGTATTATCCGCTGATCGACAGCCTGATCGCGAAACTGGAAGAACTGTCGGACGAATGGAAAGATGTGGCTATGCTCGCAAAAACACACGGTCAGCCGGCTTCTCCCACCCGCCTCGGCAAAGAATTGAAAGTATTCGTCTATCGCCTGAGCCGTCAGTTGGAATTGTTAAAGAAAGTAGCTATTTCCGGAAAATTCGGCGGAGCTACGGGAAATTTCAATGCGCACCATGTGGCATATCCCCAATTCGATTGGGCTGAATTCGGTAACCGCTTCTTAACCCAGAAATTAAAGATAGAACGGGAAACCTATACAACCCAGATTTCCAATTATGATAATTTCGCTGCGTTATTCGATAATTTGCGCCGGATCAATACCATCCTGATCGACCTCGACCGGGATTTCTGGACTTATATTTCGATGACCTATTTCAAACAAAAAATTAAAGCGGGCGAAGTAGGTTCATCGGCAATGCCTCACAAAGTGAATCCGATCGATTTCGAAAATTCAGAAGGTAACTTAGGGATAGCGAACGCTGTTTTCGAACACCTGAGTAACAAATTGCCTATCTCACGCCTTCAAAGAGACCTGACGGACTCCACCGTGCTGCGTAATATCGGTGTTCCTTTGGCACATACGATCATCGCCATCCAATCCACCTTAAAAGGATTGAATAAACTGATCATCAACAAAGACGCCATCGAAAAAGACCTGGAAAAAAATTGGGCGGTGGTGGCCGAAGCCATTCAAACCATCTTACGCCGGGAAGGCTACCCGAATCCTTATGAAGCCCTGAAAGCCCTGACACGTACCAATAGCAAGGTGACCCAGGAATCCATTGCCGAATTTATCGACACGCTGGAAATATCCGGCGAATTGAAAGCAAAATTAAAAGAGATTACCCCTTCGAATTATACGGGTATCTAAAGACAAAGGTCTTCAATATAAATTTAAGAAATACAAGGTCTTCACGTTCCATCAATTCGTGAAACCTTGTATTCCGTTAATAACAGATTATGCGCGATTTCATTGTCATTCTAAAAAGATTTATTCCCCCTTACAAGTTCAGGGTGATCAGAAGTATCCTTTTCAACCTGTTGCAGGCTCTCTTCGGGGCTACCGCTATTGCAATGCTTTCTCCGATTATGGGAATATTGTTCGGTACGAGCGCCGAGATAACGGAAAAAGTCCCTTTTGAATTTAGCTTTGCTGCTATCAAAGATACTTTCTTCTACTACATCACTTCTTTCAAACACCTCTACGGAGCTTCGAACACATTGATATTTATCGGAGTATTCGCCATTTTAGCCACAGCCCTTAAAACAGGTTTTGCCTATCTGGCTTCTTATGAAACGATCTATATCCGGAACGGAGTGGTGCGGGACATCCGGAAAAAAATCTACAAAAAAATCCTTTCCCTGCCTCTTCCCTTTTTCTCGGAAGAAAAGAAGGGGGATATTATTTCCCGTATGACCAGCGATGTGCAGGAAGTGGAAGAATCGATCATGAATTCGTTGGACATGTTCTTTCAAAGCCCGATCCTGATTATGGTGTATTTGGGCAGTATGCTGGTTATGAGCTGGGAGCTGACCCTGTTCGCCCTGATCCTTTTGCCGGTTATGGGCGGTTTGATCGGACGGGTGGGTAAAAACCTGAAACGGCACTCCCGCGAAGGCCAAAACAAGATGGGTGTGATCCTGTCGGTTATGGAAGAAACCTTATCGGGACTGAGGATTGTCAAAGCTTTTAACGCCGAAAGTAAGGTAGACGCTAAATTTACGGAAGAAGCCGAAGATTACCGCCGCATCCAAAACCGCCTGATGCGCCGCCGCTCATTGGCACACCCGATGAGTGAATTTTTAGGGACTATCGTGATTGTGATTGTGTTATGGTTCGGAGGTACGTTAATCCTAAACCATACAGGAAGCCTCAGTGCCGAAGATTTCATCGCTTATATCGCCCTTTTCTATTCGATCATCAATCCGGCGAAAAACTTTACGAACGCTTTTTACAGCATACAGAAGGGATTGGCGGCAATGGACCGTATCGACGATGTGCTGAAAGCAGAATCTTCGATCAAAGAACCCGAAACCCCGAAAGTAATCCACGATTTTAAAGACCGTATCGAATATAAGAATGTATGTTTCTCATATAACGATAGTAAACAGGTTTTGAAAAACGTGAATGTTACCATTCCGAAAGGCAAAATGGTGGCATTGGTCGGACAGTCCGGATCGGGAAAGAGCACCTTTGTCGATCTTTTACCCCGTTTTTATGATGTTCAGTCAGGAAGTATTTCTATCGACGGCATCGATATTCGGGATATGTCGTTTTACGACTTGCGGGAACTGATGGGCAATGTGAATCAAGACCCGATTTTGTTTAACGATACGATTTACAATAACATCGCTTTCGGAGTGGAAAATGCCACACAGGAACAGGTGGAAGCAGCCGCAAAGATCGCCAATGCACACGATTTTATCGTTAATGCGGAAAACGGTTATCAGACAATTATCGGAGACCGGGGCACGAAGTTGAGCGGAGGGCAGCGCCAGCGCCTGAGCATTGCGAGAGCCGTGCTGAAAAATCCCCCGATCATGATCCTCGATGAAGCCACTTCGGCTCTGGATACCGAATCGGAAAAACTGGTACAGGATGCTCTGGACAACCTGATGAAGAACCGTACCTCCGTCGTCGTTGCCCACCGGTTGTCTACCATCAAAAATGCCGATATGATCTGCGTATTCCACGAAGGCGAAGTCGTAGAAAAAGGTACGCATGAAGAATTACTTCACTTGAACGGTATTTATACGAAATTGTATAACATGCAAAATTTCTAAACATTCAATCCCGGAAACAGGCTATCGGATACTGTTTCCGGGATTTTTGTATCCTTATCGATATGCAAGAAGATAAATTATTGGGAAAACGGGTGGATTATCCCAAAACCTATTGCCCGGACATATTGGTTGGAGTTCCCAGAATCATGAACCGGGAAATATACCACATCGAAAAGGCGGAACAACTGTTCTGCGGATACGACAGCTGGCACGCCTACGAAGCGAGCTTCCTGCTCGACAATGGTATGCCTGTCACCGGAATACTAAAGATGGTATATCCGGCAACCAGCCCTTGTATCGTAGAAAGTAAATCCCTGAAATTATACCTCGCCTCATTCAATATGGAAAAGCAGGGGGCTACCCGGCGGGAAGCGGTTTCCACCTTTGTCCATACGGTTAAAAAAGACCTGAGCCGCTTGCTGAATACGGAAGTGCAGGTAAGTTTCTTTGAAAGTTTCCCGGAATCGGAGCCTTTCGATTTTAGTGACTACCGGATTTTGGAGGAGGTTGTCGATCCGGAGAACGTTCGATTTTCCATTTATCAGGAAAATCCGGCCCTGTTATCGGAAAACCTGGAAAAAACTCCGGGCGAATTAAAGGTAGGCAGCCATTTGCTAAAAAGCAACTGTAAGATCACCAATCAGCCCGATTGGGGAAGTGTGTATATCCACATCCGGGCAAAAAATTTACCTGCCGAAGAAGCCTTGTTGAAATATATCGTATCCCTCCGCAATGAAAACCATTTTCATGAAGAGATTTGCGAAATGATGTTCAAAAGGCTAACCGACCTGTTCCAGCCGGACATACTTTGTGTGTGCTGCCTATACACCCGGCGGGGCGGCATCGATATTTGTCCGGCACGGGCAAACCGACCGGAACACCTTCCCCGATTTCTTCCCGACCCGGCCATACTGACCCGGAAAGGTTTCAGGCAATAAACCGATCTATAAAAGGCATTCCGCAGACCTACCGATTTATCGATAAAACATATCCCCAAAAAGTTTTATAAACCTTTCGGGGATATTTTATTTCGGTATAGCTCAACCGCCACAACCGTTCTACCTCTTTATTTTCCCGGAGCTAAAATCCTGTCGTACGTACCGTCTTTCAACGTCTGCCACCCTCTGTTCAGAATAGCATCGTCTTCGTTCATGATTTGATACATTTCATTCGTATCCCAAAGGTCACGGGCAATCAGAGCTTTGATGTTCATTTTTATAGACGGGGTCAGCTTCTCCAGCCATTTTTCATCTTTTTCCACCCCCGCTTCTTCACCTGCCTTCACAATATCGTTAATCATAGCATCGCTGACAACAAAATCCTCTTTGAACTTCTCAAATTTCGGATATTTCTTTTTCAGTTGATCGCGGTTTTTATCGATATAGTTCATCAGGTATTGAACAATCACATTCTTTGCAGCCAAACGGTTCAGGTATAAATAGTTCAGTGTAGTATCCAACGGAACAAAGACATCGGGAATAATCCCGCCGCCGCCGTAAACCACTCTGTTCTTCACTTTAGTATAATATTTAACCGTATCGTTCACCGATATACTGTCGGCATTGATCAGTTCTCCCCGCTCGTAACGGTCATACAACTCTCCCCGGTAATCCACCCCTTTATACGGTTTCTGGATACAACGTCCGGAAGGAGTGTAGTAATGGGAAATCGTCAAACGCACCATAGAGCCGTCTGTCAAAGGAAACTGGCGCTGAACCAAACCTTTTCCGAAAGAACGCCGCCCCACGATCAATCCCCTGTCCCAATCCTGAACAGCCCCTGACAAGATCTCGCTGGCAGAAGCGGAATTTTCATCGATCAGCACCACCACCCGTCCGTCCTTAAACAAACCCGAAGCCGTAGAGTATTCCTCACGCCTTCCGGAAGAAAGTCCTTCTGTATATACAATCATTTTTTTAGCATCCAGCAGATTGTCGCTGACACCGATAGCAGCTCCCATATAACCGCCTCCGTCCCTTTGCAGGTCGAGCACCATATCTTTCATTCCCTGGGCCTGTAATTTCTTAACGGCAGCTTCAAATTCCTCGATAGTCGTCGCTGCAAAGCGGGAAATTTTGATATATCCGGTTGTCTTATCGAGCATATAAGCTGCATCCACACTGTAAATCGGAATTTTATCCCGAATAATCTTAAAATCCATTTTATCATTCTGGCGCAACACTCCCACATTGACCACCGTCCCCTTCTCGCCTTTCAATCTCTTTCTGACCTCGGTGTTGGAAAGTTTCACCCCGGCAATATTCTCGCCATCGACAGAAACAATCTTGTCACCGGGCAACAATCCCACTTTTTCCGAAGGCCCCCCGGAAACAACCGAAACAACCTTCAAGGTATCCCGCAGGATGCTAAACTGTATACCTATACCATAAAATCCTCCCTCCAAAGGCTCGTTCATCTCGTCCACCTCTTCTTTCGTAATATACACCGAATGAGGATCGAGATCGGTCAATACCTTAACAATCGCATCCTCTGTCAATCTCTGCAAATTCACGGTATCTACATAAAAAGCATCGATCAATGCCATTAAACGCTGATATTTGACGGTTTGCTCTTTTACCTGATTCTCCCTGACCTGTGCCGACGAACGGAAGGATTGAACGCCCGCCAGCAGCAAAGCGATACCCACAATCAAAATCTTCTTCATTTATTAACTATATTATCTGCCGCATAGCGGCGTTATACTACTTTATTTTTCCTCTTTCCAACGATTTTCAATTCCCCTTCTCATATTCAACCAATTCCAAATCCCGGATATTTCCTTTTTCCAAAACGAAACGGACAGCCGTCCTCACTTTATGGAAACCGTACTTTCCCGCAGCTCCCGGATTAATGTGAAGACAATTCAGTTTCTTATCGAACATCACTTTAGCGATATGCGAATGCCCGCAAACGAATAAACGGGGCTGTTCCCGGAGCAACAACGCCCGGATACGCGGATCATAATGTCCCGGATACCCTCCGATATGCGTCATGACCACTTTTACGCCTTCGCATTCAAAAATTTGAGTCTCCGGATACATCCGGCGTAAAACCCCTCCATCGATATTTCCATAGACTGCCCGGAAGTTAAAGTCGATCGCCAGCTTTTCCGCCACACTTATATCTCCAATATCACCGCAATGCCAAACTTCGTCGCAATCCTTAAAAAACTCTACCAATTTCGGATCGAGCCAACCGTGAGTGTCTGATAGCAGACCTATTTTCATCATAAACAAACTCTATTGAAATGCCGGAACAACCTGCCCGGCAATCTTTACTTACAAAGCATACAGCATGCTGATTTCTTCCGCCCAACGGTCTTCATCCGGAGTTTCCAGCACCAAAGGAAGATCATCGAAACGCGGATCGTGCATCAGCAAACGGAAAGGAACAATACCCAGTTCTCCCTTGCCTATGTCCTCATGCCTGTCGACATGCGAGCCGACTCCTTTTTTCGAATCGTTCAGGTGCATGCCTTTCAGGTATTTAAAACCGATCACCTCTTCGAAATGTTCGAAAGTTTCCCCAAATCCGCTTTCACTTTTCAGATCGTATCCGGCGGCAAAGGCATGACAGGTGTCTATACACACCCCTACCCGGCTTTTATCCTCCACCCGGTCGATCACATAAGCGATCTGTTCAAAAGAATACCCTAAATTCGACCCCTGTCCGGCTGTGTTCTCGATAACGGCACACACGCCCTGTGTCTTGTCCAACGCTATATTGATCGATTCGGCAATCGTGCGCAAACATTCTTCATCGCTCACTTTTTTCAAGGAACTGCCCGGATGAAAATTCAAGCGGTCGAGCCCCAGTTGCTCACAACGCTGCATTTCATCCAAAAAAGCAGCTCTCGACTTCTCCAGGGCTTCTTTTTCCGGATTTCCCAGATTAATCAGGTAACTGTCGTGCGGCAAAATATGTTTAGCGGCATAGCCGTATTCCTCACAACGCTGTTTAAACAAATCTATACTTTCACGTGTCAAAGGCGCAGCAGTCCATTGCCGCTGGTTTTTCGTGAACAGGGCAAAAGCCTTCGCCCCTATTTTTTGTGCATTCACGGGAGCATTTTCTACACCCCCTGCTATACTGACATGCGCTCCTATATACTTCATAACTGATTTTCCACTTTGCGATTCTAAAAACAACGGCATCCCTGCCCTTTTTCTTTCACTTTATATAAACGTTACCTCTAACATAAAGTTCAATGATTTGCAAAGTTAATTTTTTTCGTTCATAAAGATTGTATATTATACCATTTTATGCCACATTTATAACAAACTCTGCGCAGGTATCACAAATGCGACACACATCATTATCATAAGATTGCCATTCAGAATTCCGTATGGCCATCTGCCCGAAATATCCGTCAAGGCTTTTGCATTGAAAATCACCTTGCATTAAAGATAAGTAAAATAATCTTGCCTATCCCGCAAACCGTTACAATAAATTTATAAGCCATTCGGGCAGAATAAGGTGCAATCCCTCCTCCGCTATCTATAAAAATAGCTGCCGGAAATCTTCCGGCAGCCATTCCATGCACTATCGTTTCAAGTTATTTAATCAACTCTACGCTTCTCTTGACAAAGCGGTTTAATGCCTCGCCCTTCAACAAACCGTTTGCCAGTAAGGCCAGATCGATCAATTGCCCCACGATCTTATTGCCTTTTCCGTATTCTTCCAATAAGGTTTGCTTTTGTTTCTTCAATGTATCGATCTTATCGGAATGTTCCTTTTTACGGTCTTTATCAACCTGGGGAATCTCGTCGGCTTTCTTATCCTTGTTCAGTTCATCGATCTCCGTGATTTTTCCTTCGTTCTCTCTGATTTCAAAATCGATCGGCTCTAACTTGCTTTTCATCTGTTTCTGCTCGTCTTCCAGCACATCCTTCACCAGCTTATGGTCGGTATTCACCACCAAGGTATACTGATCGCCCATAGCTCCATAGAATCCCATGCCCGGATTCATTGCAGACATTTCTTTCATACGGCGCATAAATTCGGAACGGGTAACAACCACCGGGTCGGAAGACTCGCCCAAAGCCTCAAAATTCACCATATACATCCCTCCTTCTTTCGGCAATTGGGCATTGAACACATCGCGGATTTCACTCTGTTCCGCTTCGCTCCATTCCGTCATTTTCGCGTCGGATTTCGGGATCAGTTTATCAACCACGTCCGAATCCACCCGTAACAGCTTATGGTTGGCGTTCTTTTGCTCAATATAATTGATAAAATGAGTATCCAGCTGCCCGTCCATCAACAGCACATCGTATCCTTTCGCCTTTGCCGTTTCGATATAGGTATATTGTTCCTGCACATCGGTAGCATACAGATACACGATATTGTTATCTTTATCCGTTTGGTTGGCCTTTACCAAATTCTCATATTCTTCCAGCGTAAAATATTTACCATCGGTATTTTTCAGCAACACGATGCTGTTGGCCCTCTCGGCAAACTTCTCGTCGGTCAGCATGCCGTACTGGATGAATATTTTCAAATCATCCCATTTTTTCTCATAATCTTCCCGGTCATTCTTAAAAATATCCGCCAGGCTATCAGCCACCTTTTTAGTGATATGGTTGGATATTTTCTTCACATTCCGGTCGCTTTGCAAATAAGAACGGGAAACATTCAACGGAATATCCGGCGAATCGATCACCCCGTGCAATAAAGTCAGGTATTCAGGCACAATACCTTCCACCGAATCGGTTACATATACCTGATTACTATACAACTGAATCTTGTTTTTCTGAATCTCGAACTTATTATCGATTTTCGGGAAATAGAGAATCCCGGTCAGGTTAAACGGATAATCCACATTCATGTGAATATGGAACAAAGGAGGTTGTGCCATCGGGTAAAGTTCCTGATAGAATTTCTCATAATCCTCCTCTTTCAGGTCTGCCGGTTTACGCGTCCAGGCCGGATTGGTATCGTTAATAATATTATCCTCATCCGTATCTACATACTGCCCGTCTTTCCACTCTTTTTTCTTCCCGAAGACAATCTCGATCGGGAGGAACTTACAATATTTCGTCAATAACTCCTGAATCTTATTATCCTCAAGAAAATCTTTCTCTTCTTCATTGATATACATGATAATATCCGTTCCGCGCTCTTCGCGTTCCGCAGGCTCAAGAGTATATTCGGTTTCCCCTTCACAAGTCCATTTCACAGCCTGCGCCCCCTCTTTATAGGATTTGGTGACAATCTCCACCTTATCGCTCACCATAAAAGCAGAATAAAATCCCAGCCCGAAATGTCCGATGATGGTTGCCGCATCGTCTTTATGTTTATTCAAAAATTCTTCCGCTCCTGAAAAAGCAATCTGATTGATGTATTTTTCAACTTCTTCCTGTGTCATCCCGATACCGCTGTCGGACACGGTAAGTGTTCCTGCCGATTTGTCAGCCTTAACCCGTACCCGCAGTTTGGAAACATCACCTTTAAACTCCCCGGTAGAAGCGAGAACTTTTAACTTTTGAGTAGCATCCACCGCATTCGACACGATCTCTCTCAAAAATATATCGTGATCCGAATAAAGAAATTTCTTAATAATGGGGAACAAATCCTGTGTCGATACACCTATTTTTCCTGTTGCCATAACACTATATTTTTTTAGTTACTAATTTCAATTTACGCTAACTAATACACAATTGTTATGCCAGTCCTAATAATATGTCAAAACGACAGGATAAAAGACAAAACAAAAAGAATGAATCCGGCACACCACCGAATCCATTCCTTTAAAAATAATCGCCCGGATCATCCGTTTTTTAACAATCCCGATTCACAAGGCGGCAGCCCCTAACGGGACTCTTCTATTTCTTATATCTCCCTCCTTCACTCAAATGCCTCCATCTTCTATCATCTTCCAAAAATCAGGATGTATTTTAGGTAAAGAATATTTTTCTTCATTCAAAAGCACATACCCCTCCTCTGGACAAATCTGGATCGAATCGCCCATCCGGTAACGGTCTACCAAGGCCGGAATAATAAGAATCAATAAACCGTGATTCGCAGCCATCCGGAAAAAACTACGGCATACCGACTTCGCAATCACAGCCTTCACCCCGGCTTTCACTAAGCCCACAGCAGCGTGCTTGATAAGCTTACCCCTTCCGAAATTCTCGCCTGCCAGCATAATATCTCCCGGCTTCACCAAACCGGCAAAACGGTCGTCCAGCCCCTCCAGCAAATGCGGCAGCATATCCCCGGATTTTTCTATCGATATGTGATAAGTCCAGCGTTCGGGAAACAACTGCTCACACAAAATGTCATCCACATCGGCATAATTCCACACCCTCCGCGATAAACGATCGTCGTATTCCTCGATAACCGTTTCCACAACAGGCATCACTTCAAAAGGAAATATTTCCGGATAGTCCAACTCGGAAGCAAGCGTTCCGGTTAAAGCCGTCATTGCCACGGTTGCCGGAGAGGCAATATATTTTTCAACCCCGATAGCCGACATTCGCCGCATGGAATTACTGTTCGTGGTAGAGATAAATCGTTTCGTATCGGCCAAAATCATGTGGCTGCTTCCCAAACAAGGCCCGCAACTGGCTCCCAATATCGAAGCTCCGGCTTTGACCATCGTATCGATCAGTCCTTCTTCAATCGCCTGCAAATAAATGGCACGGGAAGCAGGAACAATCGATAACTGGAATCCCGGAGTCACCTGCTTTCCTTCCAGAATACGGGCAACCACCCTTAAATCCTCCAAACGCCCGCTGGCACACGCTCCGACCAGGCCTTGCTGTATTTTCAGTTTTCCCCACTCTTCCACGCTTTTCACGCCATTCTCCGGAATGGCAGACATCACCAAAGGCATCACTTCCGCCAGGTCGATTTCAAATTCCCGGGCATACACTGCATTTTCGTCCGCCCATACCCCCTGCACCGCATAATCCTGAAAATGATCGGCCAACGTGTCGTCCGGAGGAAATGCCGAATTTTTCACACCGATTTCAGCCGAGATATTGGCAATGGTCATACGGTCGGTAATAGAAAGGGTATGAACTCCCTCGCCATGATATTCCAAAGCGCGGTAAGCCACCCGTTCGTCGCGCAACAAACCCATAACCCATAGAGCGAGGTCTTTGGCATACACCCCCTCGCGTAACTTATTTTTTAAAGTGATTTTTATTGTTTCAGGAACACGGAACCACATTTTTCCGGTTTTCCAGAGCATCGCGGTCTCTGTCTTATTCAAGCCGACAGCCAGGCAATTAAAAGCCCCCGCCGTACAAGTATGGCTATCACTGCCAGTTACCAACATTCCCTGTTTCAGATAATCGGTCAATACCTGATGGCAGATCCCTTTATCGCAATCGAAAAAGCGTTCCACTTTCTGCTCCTCCATAAAATGATGGATCGAGTTATAATCACGGATCAATTCATCGGTCGTTCCGGTCATTTTCCGGTCTAAAACCACCACCAGCTTCTCGGGATGCAGCACGTCTTTTCCCCCGATCCTCTCAAACAATTTACGTATACGCGCCGAATTATCATGACTCAAAATAATATCCGGCTCACTATATACAATGCTTCCGGCATTGGCGTTCAATACTTTTTCTACAAATGTTCTTCCTGTTTTCATAACCTGTATTCCTTAGCAGGCAGCCCTGAAAACCAGGCACCGCCTATGTCCTGTATGCAAGTTATAAAAACTATTGGAAATCCAAAAGAAACCCTTACTTTTTATCCTGTACCCGGTCGGTAAACAGGATGCCGTCCAGATGATCGATTTCATGCTGAAAGATCACAGCCGTAAATCCCCGGATCGTTTCTTCCTTAGAAGTTAAATCCTGCTTTATTTTTATAGACCGGTGAATCCCCGTAGCAGACACCTCGTCCCTTCTTTCCACCCAGGGATCTTCTTTATAGCTGATTATAATTTCATTGTAACGCCAAACACTATCCACGACATTCGGTATCGACAAACACCCCTCCGGCCCACACACTTTTTCTTCGGAATAACGAACGATTTTCGGATTGAGGTAAAATTCAAAGGGTTCCCCCTCTTTATCAAAACGTTGCACAGCAATTAAACGGCAACTCACCCCCACCTGCGGAGCAGCGATCCCCACTCCGGGATTAGCCGTATCCGTCACCGTGGCCAGCATTCTCTTCTTGAGCATCTGATAAGTTTCCGACATTCCATCGGTAACCTGCAACGGTCTTGCCTTTTGTCGCAAAAAAGCCTCTTCCTGAGGTTTTTCCACCGTCCACAAACGCATCACCCCTTCGCCTTCCCGGACGACCTTCATCTCATCGTCGGTAAACGACCCTTTACACCCCGTCAGCAATACCGCCACCAGCCATATAGCCCATATATTTTTCACGGAAAACGCATTCATATTTCCATAGCTTATTTAAACAATTGTACCACCTGACTCACCTTTTCCCGGTCGCTATACACGATTTCATATTCCGGGATGCCCGGAACACCTCCCATAAAAACAGATGGATTCCGGTATTTCATAAGGCTGTCCCGGCTACTTTTACCGCTAAGATGCAAAGCATCTATCCCGGTGGCAGCCAGCAGCCGGGCATTATCGCCATTCACACCGCTTCCTGCCATAATCCGGATACGCCCGGCACTTTCCCGCACCAATTCCTGCAAAACCCCGATGCCTTCCGGGGCTGTATTGCTCTGTCCGGAAGTCAATATCCGGTAACATCCCGAACAAATCACATCTTCTAAAGCCCGGTGATAATCCGCTGTCATATCAAAAGCCCGGTGAAAAGTCACTTTCATAGGAGCAGCCAGTTCCACCAATTCACGGGTACGCACCACATCCACACGGCCTTCTTCGTCCAGCAAACCGATAACCACTCCGTCTGCCCCACAACTTTTAGCAAACGACAAATCTTCTTTCATCTGCCGGAATTCCAATTCCGAATATAAAAAATCACCGCCACGGGGACGAATCATCACATACAATTCGATGTTCAGCAATTCCCTGGCCAGGCGGATCATTCCCGCCGGAGGCGTTGTTCCCCCATCATACATCGCAGCACACAATTCAACCCGGTTGGCTCCTGCCTCCTGAGCAGCCAAACACGATTCGAGCGAATAGGCACATACCTCTATCTCCATATCGATCAAAAACTTATTTTCCCATACATTCGTAAGGCACTCTGAAATTCACACCTTCCCGCATCAAATCGGACAGCAGGGGCAACATCCTCTGTTTAAAGGATTCCCAGTCCCGGTTCTCCATGGTGCTCCATCCGGCTTCCGACAAAGCCAAAGCACGGGGGAAAGTCATATAAAAAGCACGATCCATATTTTTAATACATTCTCCCCACAACGTAGCTTCCACGCCGATAATATGCGCCTGCTGCTCCTGAGGTAATCCATAGCCCGGATCAAATTCGTACGCCTTCCGGAGCGGAATAAGAGGCATGCCCCAATTTACTTCCGGCATATCGCCCGCCCATTGGGGATAATCGAAATAAGCGTATTCGCCGGGAGCGCAAATCACTTTACAGCCCAATTCGCGCGACCGCTCTATCACTTTAGGCGTCAGTCCCCACCTCCAGGCATAAGTCACCGTATTCGCCGGATAATTGGGAACATCCAGTTCATACCAGAATAATGGAGTTTTTCCATGTTTTACCAACACCTCGTTCATCCGGTTAAAAAAGTAGCTCATTAACTGCTGTTCCCGGTTGAAGCCTTTAGCCTTCATAAAAGTCTGGCACTTTTCACATTGTTTCCAATGGTCTAAAGGTGCTTCGTCACCGCCCAAATGAAATTTGGAAGAAGGGAATAAAACACACAATTCATCCAGCACATTGGAATAAAATTCGTATACTTTCTCATTTCCGGCACATAGCAAATCCTTAGATACTCCCGCCGTTGTCCGTACTTCCACCGGATTCAGGCAAGTGAGCCACGGATAAGCGGCAATGGCAGCCACGCTATGTCCCGGCACATCGATCTCAGGGATAATTTCGATATGTCGTTCGGCGGCGTAAGCGATAAGTTCCTTCATCTGCTCCTGAGTATAAAACCCGCCGTGCGGCCTTTTATCTCCGTCGGTTTCTTTTCTCTTCGAACCGATTTCCGTCAGCAAAGGATATTTCTTGATTTCAATACGCCATCCCTGGTCGTCGGAAAGGTGTAAATGAAGAACATTAAACTTGAATTTCACCATCTGGTCGATATAACGCTTAATATCCTGAACCGGGATAAAATGACGGGCAGGATCGAGCATCAGCGCACGATACCCGAACCGGGGACGGTCGATAATCTTCACCGCAGCCAAACTTTGTTTCTTTCCAGCGCCGCCGTCACCGATCAATAATTGGTCTAATGTTTTGATTCCATAATACACTCCGGCTGTGGTTTTTCCGGTAATGGTAATCGTTTTTGCATTGATTTCCAGGCAATACCCCTCCTCACCTTCTATATCATCCGACAAAGCCAGATTGATAGCAGCTTTACCTTGAGCTTTCCCCTCGGAAATAGGGAGTTCCATGCCTGTGCGGTGTTCTACAATCCGCTGTAATTCATGGGCTTCCGTTGTCAGTCCCGAAGCAGTCATAACAATCCGGGAAGCAGGGCTAAATGTAAATACGGTTTTTCCATTTCCCGGAATTACCTGCAAAGGAACGGGAATAACGCCGTTTTCGGATTTTCCGGCAAGCGGCAATAACAAAGCTAAAAGTAAAAATACTGCGAAAAATCTCTTCATCATTTTATTTTATTAAAACGGTAAGGCACTAAATCATTCCACTTAAAATCGGCAGTTTGCGTCGTAATGATCCCATTTTCAAACAAAAAACGAACTCTCACCTGAAAACTGTCGATATGTTTTGTATGCAATTCCTTACAAGGAATCCGAAGCGCAAAATGGTTATTTTTATCCGGCTTCACAGTCCACGATTCAGCATCGTAATCATTATTTACCTGACCGAAAGGAGCATGATCGACATACACATTCACCGCATTTACCGGGATTTTGGTTTCAAAGACACCTTTTACCACAATTTCATCGGCAGGCAAAGAAGTTCCCGGAAAATCCACCTCCATCTCCTTCAATTGAAACCCGGTATTTTTATTATAATATTCCATTTCCTTTTGGGCAAATACCTCGCAATTATTCAATATGGCACAACTCGCCTTGGTCAGGAAAGTCGGTTTCTGTCCGAAAGTATAATTTCCCGATCCCATGAGAGCAGTTCCATGTTCTTTTCCCACACTCACCTGTTCCTTATTATGAGGCAAATTCAACCCATGTCCCAATTCATGAGCCATACCGCCAAACCACTTCGTGAGCAAACGCCCTTTTTCAGAATCCTCGCCCAGGTATTTAATATCGAAATACTTATAATCTAAAGCAAAACAATATTTCCCAATCCCATAGAAGGGCACCCCTCCGGGATTCATATCGTCGCCGCTCGTCGAAGGCATGATAACCAAAGCATGGTGGCTTTTCTTCGTGCCGGGATTCGCTTTGAAATATGCCTCGATTTCCCTCTCGGCCTTCCAGCCTCCTCCGTTATCGTAACTATAATACGGAATATCGTATTTTCCCCTTATCACTAAAATCTTTACCCGCTTATCCGACGTTTTTTCCAGGCCGAAAGTTTTATTTCCGAATCCGTTCCGCTTCATTTCATGGCGATAAAAATCCTGCACATACAAAAGCAGGTCGTTCAGGCGACTTTCATATCCCTCAACAGGCTGGTCACCCTGTGGCAAAAAATAAATCACATTCAATTTATAAGGCTCTTTTGCCTTAGCCATCGAACCGATAGCCAGGAACAAAAGAATCAATGCCCCGCATGTAAATATTTTCTTCATAAATTTATTGAGCTGTAATCTCTAATACATGACTTCTCAAATGCCCGGTGGAAAACAAATTCAATCCCACCTTCATCAGATAATCACCGGAATATACTTTCCCGTTATCTCTTAAAGAAGAACGCGCACCCGGCATCAGGTTGATCTCCTCTATTTTATAGTTTTTACCGGCATCTAATCCCTGCAAACGCACAGGTTGCAAGAATTCTCCGTAACGGGGATGCATATCGAATGCAAAAACAACAGCCTTTTCCTGACCGGGAGTAGCATACATAATCGCGGCATGCTCGCCTTCATACGGAGAAACGAGCCGGAAAAGATCACCGTCCAGCGTAACAGGAGCCAACCGACGGAAATTATCCACCGCCTGACGGCAAAAGGTCACTTCGTTTTCATTCATTTTATCGACCCGAATATCAAATCCCAGCTTACACATAGCGGCAACATCGACCTTAAATTTCAAAGGCTGGTTTCCCCAGGAGGTGACATGGGCAGCCATGCTTTTGGACGGGAAGAAATGAGAATATCCCCACTGGATAAAAATACGTTCCAAAGGATCGGTATTATCGCTCGGCCAAAACTCCGTAAAATATTTCAACGCTTCATAATCGGCACGCCCACCACCACCGGAACACAACATCATCGGCAATTCCGGATATTTTTGTTGAATACGTTCCAGCACCTTGTAGAGCCCACGTACATGCTCGATATACAAATGCGACTGCTTATCTTTCAAATAAACCGAATAAATATTCGTGATCGGGCTATTACAATCCCATTTGAAATAAGCAATCCCCGGATATTTCTGCATTAAATCATCCACAATGCCGAATACATAGTCCTGCACAGCCGGATTGCTCAGGTCGAGTACGAGCTGATTACGGAAATAATATTCATCCCGGTTCGGCAAATGAATCACCCAATCTTTGTGTTTTTCATATAATTCACTTTTCGGATTCACCATTTCCGGCTCGATCCATAAACCGAATTTCAAACCACGTGCATTGGCTTCTTTCACCAATTTCCCAATCCCATTCGGTAGCTTATCGACAGTTTCTTTCCAGTCGCCCAAGCCCTGATGATCGCTGCTGCGCGGATATTTATTTCCAAACCAGCCGTCATCCAGCAAAAACATATCTACCCCCAGCTTCTTAGCCTCGTCGAATAAATGGACTAATTTATCTTCATTGAAATCAAAATAAGTGGCTTCCCAATTATTCAAAAGCGTCATCCGGCCTTTTTCTCCGTCTTTCAACTGATATTTACGCGCCCAGCGATGCAGGTCACGACTGGCCTGTCCCTTCCCCACAGTACTATAAGTGAACACAAATTCAGGAGTAGAGAACACTTCTTTCGGTTTAAGGCTATATTCCGAAGCATAAGGATTGATGCCGGAATGAATCCGCAATCCGTTCTGCTCATCCACTTCAAAAGTAAACCGGAAATTTCCGGTCCAATTCACCGTTCCCAGCAACACTTCGCCTGCATCTTCCTGCACCGGAGCATTCAAAGAAATCATGAAATAAGGAGAACAAAAAAGATTGGCACGGGAACCCAATTTGGTATCTACGATCTTTTTACCGAAATCAAGCTGTCTTTCGGTCATATTCACCTCGTGCGCCCAATTCCCGCTAAATTCAGTCAGCCAATACTTAGCCGCATTCAAATGCAACAGGGAAGACGCATAATTATATAAAACCACAGGCTTCTTCTCCTGATGTGAAATTTCCGCATGTGTCTTAATTACATTCTCTTCAGCAAAAGCTGTAAAGAATAATTTCACTTCCACCGGATATTTATCATCTTTCAAAAGAATGACCGTTTCCGTCACATTATCACTCTTCCGGTTGACTTCCGAAGACACGAACTTCAAGAGCAAAGAAGGGTTACCATCGTTATGCAACACCCGGATAGCAGGCTCGAAGTAATCTTCCATACCATGCGTAAGGTAAGCCTCGCGCCCTTGCTTTAAATAACCGAATTCAGATTCGTTCTGTAATTTTTGTCCCAGATAAGACTGGTATAAACGTCCGTTTTTCCCTACTTTAAAAATCAAGTCTGTTGAGTTCGTTCCTATCCGGATAAATTCGTTCGGCGCTCCGCATACGGATACAACTCCAAAACTGATTAAAAATAAAAAAGTGATGATTGTTCTTACCATATTTACAATATTAGATATACTTAATAAATAGATTTTTCAGGTTTAATCAATATCGAGTTCCACGGTATAGGTTTTACCCGGCTCGAATTCCGGCTCGTAAATCAGCAGGAAATTTTCATCTAAAGCAACTTTCCAGTTTTGCCCTGCCGATAAACGCGGATTATTCAAACGTTCCGGGAAAAAATAGCTGAACGGTAAATCGAGTACATGCTCCTGCTTAAAATGATCTCCTTTCAGCCTTTCCAAACTGAATGCTTCCGAAGTTGTAACCGTTACCACACATTTTTTTCCTTGTATTTCCGAAGTAACCGAGAAATCGTTTTCCTCCGGTATTTCCTGCAAACGTACCTCCCATTTCGGATCTCCGTAATAGGCCAGCACATCCCGGTCATGTAAAAATCCCAACTGGTCGTGGTTAGGAACGATTCCCGTAGAATCGATAATTTGCTTACGCCCTTCAGCAAACTCATTTTTCGCATCGAACGGATAATCCAGGGTTACTAATTTAGGATTCCAGTCGTTCAGCTGATGAATCAAATCCTGTTGATTCAGAAATATAGCCTCTGCCAGCGAATAACGTCCCGGAGTGGTCAACCAATATTTCAAGCCTCCCCAACCGTTCCGCCCATGCCAGGTTGTCACCACATATCCGATCATCGTAGCCGCATTCCCGCTATTCATCCAGGCAACAGCCATACTCTCCGGAGTTTGATTCACGTTCCCGATCAGGCAATTTCCCACGGCAAAATACACTTTCCGCTTTCCGCTTTCTTTTAAATTTTCCGGATTCCCCGGAAAATCGGCATACAACACCCCATTCTTCGCTTTAATATTGCCTAACGAAAAAGGCATTTCAAGATTCCTTTCTGTGGCATGCGCCGCCGTCACCACTAAATCCGGCTGAACTTCTTCATAAATATCATAGAATTTCCGCAACACCTGCTCCGGCCCGATCCGGAAAGTTGTCACGCTATCCCCCTGTGATGTTTTTTCACCCCAAAGCCCCTTGTCGTGATCGTCTACCCAGGCATAGCGATCGAACCATTTAGCACTGTGCAATTCCATGATTGTTGCCACCGCATCGTGGATCACCAAAGGCTCGGTGCTATTATTCACCATTTTCATGGCATTTTGCGCGTTATATCCGGTGATAATTCCCCAGAGGAAATCCGCATAAATATCGTCGTCAATCTCCCGGCTTAAACGGTGCATATTCATCACATAATCCCGACCTAAATTTTCAGGTTTCTCAACCACGGCCACGTAACGGGGACGAATCCGCCGCAGTTGCCCTAACAGTTCTTCCGGACTTTCCCGGTAAGCGAGCACTTTCGCCTGATGTTTATCCGCTAACGTTTTCACAACCGGATACCAAGCGGTATCCCCCTCTATGCCTTTCCCGGCAATCACCACATAATCAGTCTGAACCGAAGCAGACTGGCAGCCCAACATTAAGATTAAAAATCCTAACCAATAAAAATTTACTTTCATTCCGAATCGCTATATTATTTAACACAGAAATTTCCGTATACAAACGCCGCCATAATGTTTCCCGGCATCAAATATACGATTTTGTTTATATAAATTACCATCTCTAAATACATTATCCTCCCGTTTTCTTACATTTTTCCTATTTCAACAAACTAAAAAAGGGCGTTCTTTCCGAACGCCCCTTACCTCCCTTACAGGATCATTTTATTTCAAAATTCCTTTAAAATATTCTATTGTTTTCACCAAACCTTCCTCCAAACGGACGGTTGGTTCCCAATCCAATTTTTCCTTGGCCAAAGAAATATCGGGCTTCCTTTTTCTCGGATCGTCATAAGGCAAAGGCTTATAAACGATTTTCGACCGCGAACCTGTCATCTCCAGCACTTTCTCCGCCAGTTCGGCGATCGTAAATTCCCGGGGATTTCCAATATTTACAGGCCCGATAAAACCATCATCGGTATTCATCATCCGAACGATTCCCTCGACCAAATCGTCTATATACTGGAAACTTCGTGTTTGCGAACCACTTCCATATATTTCAATATCCTGTCCCTGAAGGGCTGCCATAATAAAATTCGATACCACACGCCCGTCATGAGGTTGCATTTTAGGCCCATAAGTATTAAAAATGCGAACAATTTTGATACGTACGTCAGCCTGACGATGATAATCCATAAACAAGGTTTCCGCACAACGCTTTCCCTCGTCATAACAGGAGCGCACACCGATAGGATTGACATTTCCCCAATAAGATTCCACTTGCGGATGAATCAAAGGATCGCCATATACCTCGCTGGTAGAGGTGTGAAGAATCTTCGCATTCACCCCTTTGGCAAGTTCAAGCATATTGATTGCACCGAGCACCGAAGTCGTTACGGTTTTTACCGGATCGTACTGATAATGAATAGGCGAAGCCGGACATGCAAGATTATAAATCTCGTCCACCCCTTTAATATAGGGCCTGGTCACATCCCTTTCAACCAACTCAAAATCGGGATGCCCGATCATAGGCATCATGTTTTCTCTTGAGCCAGTAAAGAAATTGTCCAAACATATCACTTTATTTCCTTCGTTTAAAAGGCGCTCGCATAAATGAGATCCAATAAAACCGGCTCCCCCGGTAACTAATATTTTTTTCATCTTATAAGTTAGTAGTAGTCAATAATACCCTATTTTTATCCTTTATCCGTCCCGTACATCTTTTGTAACTGTTCTTTTATCGCATCATTAGTAATATAATCATCAAAATCCATTCTCTTGTCGATCATTCCGGTTGGGGTAAGTTCTATCACCCGGTTACACACCGTTTGGATAAATTCGTGGTCATGAGAATTCATAAGCACCACCCCCTTAAAGGAAACCAATGTATTGTTAAAAGCCTGAATAGACTCCAAATCCAAATGATTGGCAGGAGAATCCAACACAAGCACATTAGCATTATTCAGCATCATCCGGGCAATCATACAACGCATTTTCTCCCCACCCGACAATACCTTCACATTTTTATAAATATCCTCGCCGGAAAAAAGCATTTTCCCCAGAAACCCCCGCAGGAAAGTCTCGCTGGTATCTGCGGAATACTGTCCCAGCCACTCGATCAAAGTCATATCTGTGGTAAAAAACGCAGAATTATCGAGAGGTAAATAAGCGGATGTAATCGTAACCCCCCAGGTGAAATCCCCGGTATCCGGCTTATCGTTTCCGGTAATAATTTCCAGCAAAGCGGTCATCGCACGTGGATCTCGGGATAAAAATACGATCTTATCGTCTTTCTCCACCGAAAATTCCACATCTTTAAACAGGCACTGTCCCTCTATGCTCTTACTCAGGTTACGTACTTCCAAAATTTTATTCCCCACTTCACGCTCCGGAGTGAAAATGATCCCCGGATACTTACGCGTAGAAGGCATAATTTCCTCGATATTCAGCTTCTCAAGCATTTTCTTTCGGCTGGTGGTCTGTTTAGACTTCGCCACATTTGCACTAAAACGGGAAATAAATTCCTGTAACTCTTTACGTTTTTCCTCTGCTTTCTTATTCTTTGCCTGAGCCTGACGCAAAGCTAACTGGCTGGATTCGTACCAAAAACTGTAATTCCCTGCAAAAAGCTGTATTTTCCCGAAATCAATATCGACAGAATGAGTACAGACCGCATCCAAAAAGTGGCGGTCATGAGATACCACCAATACCGTATTCTCATAATTCGCCAAATAATTTTCCAACCACATCACCGTATCCAGGTCAAGGTCGTTCGTCGGCTCGTCCAACAGCAAATTGTCCGGCTTGCCAAACAAAGCCTGAGCCAGCAATACACGCACTTTTTGCTTACCGCTCAAATCTTTCATCAAAGAATAGTGCAACTCTTCCTTAATACCCAACCCACTCAGCAAATTGGCGGCATTGCTTTCCGCATCCCAACCGTCCATTGCTGCAAATTTTTCCTCCAGTTCTGCCACCCGTAAACCGTCAGCATCGGAAAAATCCTCTTTCATGTAAATAGCGTTTTTTTCCTGCATCACTTCCCACAACTGTCCATGTCCCTGCAATACGGTATCCAACACCGTACACTCGTCATAAGCAAAGTGATCCTGCTTCAAAACGGAAAGGCGTTCTCCCGGCCCGAACATCACGGTGCCTCTGGTCGGCTCAAGGTCACCACTTAAAATTCTTAAAAAAGTTGATTTTCCAGCACCATTTGCTCCAATCACCCCATAACAATTACCAGGCGTAAACTTCAAATTCACATCCTGAAATAAAGTCCTTTTCCCAAACTGAATTTCTAAATCCGAAACTGTAATCATTTTTTATATTTTATTTTCACTGATAATCAACATACTTTCTCACTATCGGACGAAGCTGCAAAGATAAGCTTTTATTTCATATTTCACATAAACAAACCGAAGTTATCCTGATGTTTAGCTACATAAAACAAACTTTCTCTTATACATTCTGCCACATTTCTTTTCAAGAAAAAAACCGGAAACTCTCAAAAGTTCCGGTCCTTTATATTTTCCATTTATACTCATTACACTACCGATCATTCCGTCACCTGACGATCACCGTACATCTTTTCATAATATTTTTGGTAATCGCCACTGGTCACCTGATCCAACCACTCCTGATTTTCCAAATACCATTTTACGGTTTTTTCGATTCCCTCTTCGAATTGCAAAGAAGGTTCCCAACCCAATTCCCGATGCAATTTGGTGGAATCGATCGCATAACGCAAATCGTGTCCGGCACGGTCGGTGACATAAGTAATCAATTTCTCTGACGAACCTTCAGGGCGTCCCAGCAAACGGTCTGTCACCTTAATCATCACCTTAATCAAATCAATATTTTTCCATTCGTTAAAACCACCGATATTGTAAGTTTCTCCTACTTTCCCCTGATGAAAAATCAAATCGATGGCCCGGGCATGATCCTCGACGAACAACCAGTCACGCACATTCTCTCCTTTGCCATACACAGGCAACGGCTTATTGTGACGGATGTTATTAATGAACAAAGGTATTAACTTTTCAGGAAACTGATAAGTGCCGTAATTATTCGAACAATTGGAAATTTTCACCGGAAGTCCGTAAGTATCGTGAAAAGCCCGTACAAAATGATCGGAAGATGCCTTAGAAGCCGAATAAGGGGAATGAGGATCATATTTCGTTGTTTCGGTAAAAAATCCTCCGTCCGGCTGTAAAGAGCCGTACACCTCGTCGGTGGAAACATGATAGAATAATTTATCTTCAAACTTACCTTCCCACGCCAGTTTGGCTGCCTGCAACAAACTCAAAGTACCCATCACATTCGTTTGGGCAAAAGCGAACGGATCTTTTATCGAGCGGTCCACATGGCTTTCTGCAGCCAAATGAATAACGCCGTCGATGCTGTATTTCGCAAATAGTTTCTGTATCGTGGGAAAATCACAAATATCCGCTTTTTCAAAAACATAATTCGGCATATTCTCCACATCTTTCAAATTTGCCAAATTCCCGGCATAAGTCAGCTTATCCAGATTAATAATGCGATAGTCCGGATATTTGTTCACCAACAATCTCACTAAATGCGAGCCGATAAAACCAGCCCCTCCCGTAATTAATATATTCTTCATAAAACAGAAAATTCAGGATCGATCGTGAAGCCGGGCTTCACTCTCAATATGATTATTAAATTCTATACGTTTTCTTTATTTATCGGCCATCAGTTCTTTCATACAGGCTGCCAAAGATTCCTGCCAATGGGGAACAGACACCCCAAACGTTTGTTTGATTTTGGTCTTATCCAGCACAGAATAGGCAGGTCGCCGCGTCTTTGTAGGATATTCGGCAGTGGTCACGGGTTTCACCTGGCAAGGCAAACCGCTTATCCGGACAATTTCACAAGCGAAATCATACCATGAACACACTCCTTCATCGGAAAAATGATAAATTCCCTCACACATTCCCCGGTTATCATCTTCCATAATGGTCACGATGGCACGGGCAAGGTCTTCTGCATAGGTAGGACTTCCCACCTGGTCGGACACGACGGTCAGCTCCGGACGTTCCCCCGCTAAACGCAGTATTGTTTTCACAAAATTGTTACCGAATGTGGAATACAACCAGGCCGTACGGATAATAATATGTAAACAGCCGGACTTCTTTATAGCTTCTTCCCCGGCCAGTTTCGTTTTTCCATATACACTCACAGGGCACGGATTATTCTTTTCGGTATAAGGTTTCTCTCCCATTCCGTTAAACACATAATCCGTAGAAACGTGTATCAGAAGGCAATCTTGCTTATTAGCCACTTTCGCTAAATTGGCTACGGCCTCTGTATTGATTTTTGCAGCCAATTCCGGTTCATCCTCTGCTTTGTCCACGGCTGTATAAGCGGCGCAATTAATGATCGTATCAATGTCGTGCTCTTCCACAAACTTTGCCACAGCTTCATAACTCGTAATATCCAGCTCGGCGACATCTGTAAAAAACACTTCATCCAAAGCAGTAAATCCGATCTTCCGTAATTCCGACCCCAATTGTCCATTGGCTCCCGTTACTAATATATTTGCCATACTAAATACTCTGTTCTTTTTTATTTCTCAACGCGTTCCCCCCTCAACCTTAAGGTCAATTTTCAAACACAAAACTTTCAGCAATCCCCTTATGCTTTAAATCCTTTTCCGACAAAATCATATCCTCTACCGGAATTTTCCAGTCAATACCCAAAGCCGGATCGTCGAAACGAATCCCTCCTTCATGACCGGGCGCATAATAGTTATCACATTTATATTGAAATATAACTTCCTCGCTCAATACCACGAAACCATGTGCAAATCCCCTGGGTACAAAAAACTGCCGCCTATTCTCCTCCGACAGTTCCACAGCCACATGCTTTCCGAAGGTGGCCGAATTTTTACGAAGATCCACCACCACATCCAAAACTTTCCCTTTCACAACCCGTACTAATTTAGCCTGGGTATAAGGTGGCAACTGATAGTGTAATCCTCTCAGCACCCCATAAGACGATTTCGATTCATTGTCCTGTACAAAAATCGTCTTACAAACCTTTTCTTCAAACTCTCTTTGTGAAAAACTTTCAAAAAAATATCCTCTCTCATCCCCGAATACCTTCGGTTCCAAAATAACAACTCCTTCTATCGGCGTTTTAATCACTTCCATGTCTGCATTATTTTAATCACTCCTTCACTCAATCGATCATCTTCAATAAATATTGTCCGTATTGGTTCTTTTTCAAAGGGTCGGCCAATTCCCGCAACCGCTCTTTGGTAATCCACCCTTTTTTATAAGCGATCTCCTCTAAACAGGAAACCTTCAACCCCTGTCTTTTTTCAATGACTTCAACAAAAGTAGAAGCTTCCGACAAGGAATCGTGCGTACCTGTATCCAACCAGGCAAATCCACGTCCCAGCAATTGAACTTTTAATTCACCCTCTTTCAGAAACTCCTGATTCACCGTTGTTATTTCCAATTCACCACGGGCGGAAGGCTTAATTTGAGAAGCGACATCTACCACTTTATTCGGATAAAAATACAACCCGACAACAGCATAATTAGATTTCGGGGAGGCAGGTTTCTCCTCTATGCTCAACACATTACCCTCTGCATCGAATTCAGCCACCCCATAACGTTCCGGATCATTCACATAGTAACCGAATACGGTTGCTTTCCTTTCCTTTTCGGCAGTCGTTACAGCCTCTTCCAGCATCCGGGAAAAACTCTGTCCGTAAAAAATATTATCTCCCAATACCAAACAAACCGCATCCTCACCGATAAATTCTTTTCCAATGATAAACGCTTGCGCCAAACCATCGGGACTGGGCTGTTCCGCATAAGTAAAATTCACCCCGTAATCGGAACCGTCTCCCAGCAAGCGCTGAAAACCGGGCAAGTCCTGAGGAGTTGAGATAATCAAAATATCCCGGATTCCGGCAAGCATCAACACCGAAATAGGATAATAAACCATCGGTTTATCGTAGATCGGTAATAATTGTTTGGATACTCCTTTCGTTATCGGATATAAACGTGTTCCGGAACCACCGGCCAATACAATTCCTTTCATATATCTATTCACGATTTTTATTTCATTACTATTTTTCCAGATCTTTGAATTACAAATCAATCCTGCGGGAACTATTCCAATAAAAAATTGCAGTCAGACTTCAACCTATTCTTTCCCCGTTCAAAATATAAAACGAACAGGAATAGATCGAGAAGCTACTGCCTTTCTATCAGGCATTCTTAACTTGCATTCGCTTTGCCAGAAGGTTTACAACATAAAACAAAAGGATAAAAAGGACTATATCCGACAAAATCAATAATTCATTGGGCCAGTTACGTCCTATAATTCCCAACATGATAAACAGAAAGTTTAAAAACAAAAGAGTAAAAGTCGCCTTTTTATGCACTCCCTTATAAATCACTAACAATTTATGATGGAAATGACGTTTATCCGGAGCAAAGGGGGACTTACCGCGCATCCACCGGGAAGCGAATAGCCGCAAAGTATCTAAAACCGGAATAGCTAATATGCTGAAAACAACGGCTGGAGCAGCCTTTACTGCACAACCACCGTCTATCTGAACATCTACCTCACAAAATTTAATGGCCATCACTCCTAAAAGAAATCCCACCATTAAAGCACCTGAATCCCCCATAAACATTTTGGAACGTTTTCCGAACACATTAATGAAAAAGAAAGGAATAATCGCAGCACTCAAAACACCACACAGCAAAGCATATTCTATATTGCCACAGAGATAAAACCATATCCCGAAAAACAAACAATCCATTAAAGCAATCCCGGAACATAAACCATCGATACCGTCAATCAAATTTATGGCATTGATCAAACCGACAAGTCCGATGAAAGTCAAAGGTAAACCTATCCAGGGGGTTATTTCATAAATTCCGAATAACCCATGCAAATTGGTAAGATAAAAACCTCCTCCCACTAACAACACCAATACCCCTAACATCTCTCCCTTCACCTTCTTTCGAGGTGAGATTTCTAAAAGATCATCATATATCCCAATGAGAAAAATAAGAATAGATCCTAAAAGAATATACTGAAATTCAACCCTTTGCGAGAACCTTGCAAACAACAGAAAAGAACATAAAAATGCCAAAAAAACAACAATACCTCCAATGTTAGGTATACTCCCCTTATGGGAAGAACGTTGATTGGGCTTGTCCACAAAATCCTTAAGAATCGCCATCTTAAAAACCGGCATACGAATATTCCAGCCAATTAACAGAGCAACTGTCATGGATAATACCAATCTTAATTCGTCCGACAATAAACTTAGCATCTTATTCCTATTTATTACAACCTATCTATTATTCTATTTTTGCAAAAATACACAGTTTTGTTATATAATCGTTATTTTCCGGATAAAAAAATAATAATTTTTCAAGTACAATTATTCCACTGAATACTAAGAAATAAGTGTTTTATCACATCATTATTCCCCAATCATTCATTGAATAATCATTGCGTAAAAATATAAAAATTATAATAACTACAATAAAATACAAAATAAAGGCCAATGTTATCAACCTGGCCCTCAATTCAAAACATAAAACTAAAAATATACGATTAATTTTGTTGCCTATTTTTCCATCCCCGATAAGATGAGGATAACAGAACCCAACAACAACCGACCAAACCACCAATTAATATAGTAACAGCGATAATTAACATCCTATTGGGTTTTGCAGGAGAGGAAGGCAACACAACAGGCTCAATCACTGTAAGTACGGGAATATTTTCTTTCACCAGCATACGGGCTTGTTCCCGTTGCCGGACAATATCCGCATACAAATTAAAAAAAAGTTCGTATTCATTGTTCAATATCTTTTCCTCACCTTCTTTTGCAAGAGTATTGTTTTTATTTTTTTCCCGAAAAGTCATCAAAGCCTGCTGCTTAGCTTCTAATTCTTGCTTAACCTCCGTATAGCGCTCCTCTATAAAATTTAAAGTTGCCTGAACTTTTGCCACTTTAAATTCCGTAATATATCTCTGCAACATTTCCTGCGCCTGTTGAGCCATTTGAGCCGCCATTTCTGCATCTGGCATTGAAACTGAAAGTTTCAAATATCCGTCCCTGTCTACCACTTTCAAAATGATTTTCTCTTTCAGATAAGCCATACATCCCGCCTCCTCGTCTGATATATTCTGAACACCTCTGCTATTTTCTGGTCGACTTTCTGCAAATTTACTATGAGTATAGTATTCATAAAACGACACAGAATCCTTCCCCTCTCCCATAAACAAACGCTTATGTATTAATTCTCTCTGGAAAGGCACACTATATAAAATATTCGGATACATAGAAGGAGATACCACCTGCACCTCTCTCATATTCCCCATATTCATATTCTGAACAGCAGACAAACCTTCCAGTTTTACCCGCATCGTATTGTCCACCACCTCTAAACCTAAGGTACAGTCTGCCACATATTGACGAGGCAATACAAATGCAATAGCTCCTCCGATTAACGAAAAAACCAAAACAAATAAAAACAAAAACTTACGACGATTCCACAATTTATAGATAATCTCCAAAAGATCGATTTCCTGTTCTTGCATACTGATATTACTTAGTTCTGTCTTCTAAAAATTCCCGTTTTTAAAAGCGGTACAAAGATACAAAAAATAAGGTAATAATAGAAATACATGTTTTTCTATTTTACCTTAAATAATTTTTGGCTTTTAAATAGACAAGCCTTTATTCATCAAGCTTTATATCAGAAGTTTTCGGAAGCCATTTAGCCAATTTTTTATGTCCGGAAATCTTAGCAATAAAAGGCAAAACCAACACCAGTCCCATTCCGATAAATCCTCCTAATATAGTGAAAGCTATACAAATCAATCCCCGTTTTGGTTTTGTACGTTCTATGGGCACTGTTACCGGATCAACTACCGTAAATATTGGCGTTGTCTCCTTTACCTGAATATTGGCTTGTTCCCGTTGTTTGGCCAATTCACTATAAACACTGAACAAAAGATCGCTTTGTGTTTTCAGACGTTCTTCATTAGTCCGGGCTTTCTCCAAGGCAAAATTCCGGTTAGCATCCCGAAAAGCAGCCAGTTCCTGCTGCTTAGCTTCAAACTCTTTCTTGGCATCCTGATAACGTCCTTCAACAAACTCCAAATTATTCTCAACCTTCTCAATCTTAAAGGCTGTAACATATTTTTGAAGCAATTTCTGCGTGGCAGCGACTAATTGAGCAGCAGCCAAAGGTTCCGGCATATTGGCTGCCAATATAAAATATCCTTCTTTTTCGTTCAAATTAAAAGAAATTGCCGCTTTTATCGCCTTTACACAAATATTTTCTTTTTCCGATAAAGATTCTATCATGGTCGAATCCTCCACAATCGGCAAGTCCTTTTCATCTTTCCCTTTCAAAGCTCCGATAACAACTCCCGGCAAACCTATGGTATATTTCTTGATCACTCCCAATAAAGAAAATTTCTGATATTTATCATCTGTGTAATAATCAAACAATTGCACAGGCTCTTCATACTCCTGAAACTTTATCTTCACCTGCATCAAATCCTTTTGAAAAGGTACGCTATTGATAATCATGGAATATATTTTCGGAGATAATAATTCTCCACTTTCTCCTCCACCTAAGTTTATGCCGGCCATAGCAGCCAACCCGCTTAAATTTCCTCCGGCATTTTTAGAGCCGGTTTGCGGAACAATTGAACACTGGGCTGTATAAACTTTACTACTGAACAAAGCCACCAAAATACCCAAAACAAGAAAAACAAAGGTGACTTTAAAGATAAACTTACGTTCATGCCAAAGTCTACTTAAAATTTCCAGCAAATCAATTTCCTGTTCTTCGGAATTTTGTCCGGATATAGAATCTTTTGCCATTATTTCTCAGCTTTATTTAGTTGAATTAATAATAGAAGTAACTAATGCCGCCATTGAAGTTGTTGAAGTAGCCAACCCCATAATTTCTGCCACTCCCATTCCTTTACGCGCAGGTTTTAAAGGGACAATGATTTCACATCCCGGAGCGGCTTTGGCCTTAGCAAATACCTTTGACTTCGTAACAGTTCCATTCATATATACAATGAAGACTTTATGTTTCTTAGCACGGGCAGCAAAACCTCCTCCCTGCTCTATGTAATTTTTCAATCGGGCTTTCTTATTATATACCACGGTATTAGGATACATGACAGCACCACTGATTTTCACGGTTCCAGTATATTGAGGAATATGCAAATGGTCGCCTTCCCGCAAAACAATATCATATTCCGACCCTTTATTGGCCATAATTTTTTTCAAATCAATCCCCACCATATAATGATCCTGAATTTCGAGCCGATTGGCATCGATAGAATCTTTCCCAGTCTGCCTCAACAATTTTCGCATGGCTTCTTCCCTTGCCAATTCGTCAGAATCTTTCTTACGCATCAGACGTGCCCCGTCTACATACGCTTCCGGTGTCAATCCCCCTGCTTTCTGAATCAAGTCGGAAACCCTTTCTCCTTTTTTCTGCAAAACATAAGTTCCAGCAAAAAGAGCCTCTCCGGTAATTTGCACGTTTTGCTGAATTTGATAACCGGGAGAATGACGAACATAAACTTCATCAAATGGCTGCAAAACAAATCTTTCACCACCATTTGTCAAAGCCAGGCCATTCTGCAAGGTAACAGTGTAACTCTCGGCACATATATTACCCACCTCTAAACTCTTTGGGTTCTTTACACGCCTTGCAATATCGATTTTCACAACCGAAGCAGATTCTTTCAATCCTCCGGCCTGAATGATCAAATCTTCAACGGTCATATTTTCTGCAAATTTATACACCCCGGGATACCCCACGGCTCCATGTACAGAAATCATATAATCTTCTTTCAAATCAAATATAGAAGGAATATACAGCACATCATTCTTACGTAAATCGACATCAGCAACCGAACCGTTCATAATCCCTGCAATATCCACCGCCTGAGTTTCCAGGGTCAGGTCGGGTTTATTACGGTACAATACAGCCCGGTTTAAAAAAGCATCTTCCCGAAGTCCTTCTGCCTTTTCTATCAACTGTTTAACAGTTTTCATGCTACTATCCAAAGCATAAAGTCCCTCCCGATAGATCGCTCCCCGGATTTCGATCTTGTTCTCAAACCGCGGAATCACTGCGTCTACAGACACTTCATCACCATCTGTCATCACAAAATTTGCAAAATCCGATTCTTCTACATTGTACACCTGATGCCCTTTTCCGTTTTTCCGAATAACCCTCACGGCATTTTTATACGCCTCCCCCATAAACCCTCCGGCATAATCCAATAGATCACGAAGAGTTTCAGTATCGGTCAATTCATATTTCATGGGACGTTTTACTTTCCCTTTCAAAGAAATCAGATTCCGATAAGGAGAAACATGAATAACATCACCGTCTTTTAAGCTAATATCCAAATCATTTCTCCCTTTTAACAGATAAGAATAAATATCGACATCGGCAATTTCTTTCCCTCCCCTGCTAATTTTCACGCTCCTTAAAGAACCAATATCATTCACACCTCCGGCACTATACAAAACATGGAACAGAGTGGCCAGCGAAGGCAGAGTATAGGTTCCGGGAACCATAACTTCTCCCATGACATTCACCTTGATACTCCTGATTTTCCCCAGGCTAAGCTTTACAAATGTAGTGTTATTGCCTATAGAAGCATAAATCCGGGTAAGTTCTTTCTTTAAATGCGCAGAAGCCTCGCCTACTTTCAATCCGCTTAAAAAAACCGGGCCTAAATTCTCGATCCAGATATTACCGTCCGGAGTAATTTGCTGCCTGACAGTTTGTTCCGAATCTCCCCACACATCAATAATCACTTCATCCCCAGGCCCCAAAATATAATTATCAGAAGTGGCAACATTCAAATTAGGTTCAAAGGTCAAAGCGTCATTCTTAAAAATACTGCGTCCGAAAACCTGATTCTCTATATCTTCTTTATCTTTCTTTTTCGGTAATTTTCGTTCATCCTGACCTAATATATTTCCTAAAGAGTCCAATAAAGCATCCTGTTTATCAGCTCCCTGGGGATAGAGATCCTTATTTTTGTTTCTCATCTGTGTTCCGGTCAGCATATCTTCTCCGGCTACCGTACGCATCCGGGAAGTTGTGGAAGAATTGTCAGAAAAATTCTCCTGCTTATCAGTACGATTTTTGATACGCATCAACTGTTCCTGGGTTACTCCCTTTTGCACCAGAAGCATTCCGATTTCCTGTTCACTCAACCCTTGGCTATACGCACTTTTCAACAAAGTAACCACTTGTTCATCCGACATCTGCGCATACAGTCCGCCAAACCACAAGATAAAAAACAATAATAAAAACAACCTATTCACTTGTAAATTCTTTTAAATTCTACATTCTATTTGCAAACAAAAATATAGAAAAAAACAATATTTAAAAATCGGCACATTAAAAAATCATACTTTAACCTTTTCCACACAACTGGCGGAAATCGTCATTAAAGCACAACCTAAATGCTCCAACCGTATCACAATTTTATATTTACCGGACACTTCTATTAATTCACCTTCAAAACCTGTAAATTTTCCGCGTACCACTTTTATCAGGCTTCCTACCGGAATTTTCTCAAAAGAAATTTCCATAGGCTCTTCCGCATTCCCCTCGACAAACCGTAGCTGATCGATTTGCTTATCAGGAATAGGAACTGCCTTCCCTTTTTCTTTCAAAAACGAAACCACTCCGGCAATATTCAATACCTCGGTAAACTGCTCTGTCCCGACATGCACAAAAATATATCCCGGAATAAGCGGAACAGAAACTTTTTTCCTGCGGCTGCTCCACATCCGAAATTCTGTCTTTAAAGGCAAATAACAATTTATTCCTGCTTGCTCTAACCGTTCTTTTACTTTCTTTTCTGCCCTGGACGAAGTATATACTGCATACCAGCAAACCATCATCAATAGTATTTTAAAACATTTACTTCTTCAGTTGTCAAAAAACGCCATTTCCCGCGGGGAATATTCTTTTTGGTGATCCCGGCAAAATAAACACGGTCGAGTTTCACAATCTGATAACCAAAATGTTCAAAAATTCTTCTGACAATACGATTTTTCCCGGAATGAATTTCAATCCCAACCTCCGTGCGATCTTCAGACGCATAACTGATTTCATCGGCCTGAATAAAACCGTCCTCCAGCTGAATACCTTCGGCAATAGCCTGAATATCTTGTTCCGCAACGGCTTTATCCAAAAATACGTGATAAATCTTCTTGTGGTCAAATTTAGGATGAGTCAATTTTTTAGCCAGGTCACCGTCATTGGTAAATAACAGCACTCCGGTCGTCTGCCGGTCGAGCCTTCCTATCGGATACACCCTCTCCTTGCAAGCACCCTCCACCAATGACATCACGGTTTTCCTTTCCAAAGGATCGTCCACCGTAGTCACATAATCTTTCGGTTTATTCAACACAAGGTATACTTTACGCTCCGGCACAATAACCGAACCGTCCACTTCAACTTTATCCTTTTTCTTCACCTTCACTCCCACGGTTTCAACCACCTCATCGTTCACCTTTACCCGGCCTGCTTTGATTAATTCATCGGCATCCCGACGGGAACATACCCCGCTCATTGAAATGAAACGGTTTAAACGTAATTCCGTTTCCTCATTCTCGTTCTTCAGGCGGTGTGCTAAAATTTTCTTCTTACTATAATGCTTCTGCCGCAACTCCTCTTTCTCCGTACGGCTTATGTTCCCCTGCTCTCTTCGGTCGTCCCGCTCGAATTTTCGCTTGTAATCACTGTTTTCGTCGTTTCTATCCCGGCTAAAGCGTCCGCGCTCCTGTTCTGGCTTATTCCAGTCTGTCCGTCTCTCACGGTTATAATTACGCTCCGGTCTTTCTTCACCTCCGGTTCTCTCTGTCCGGTTGTAATTCCGGTTTTCCCTACGGTTATCGTCAGTTCGGTTGTCATTTGTCCGGAACGGACGTCTTTCTCCGCGATCCTGATACCCGGACCTTTCATGTGAACGCTCGCCTGCTCTATAATTTCCGGTATTACGTTCTCCCCGGTTATACTCTCTTTTTTCTCCCCCCCGATTACGTCCGTCCTGATCCCGGTTTTCCCATCTGTTACCACCGCCCCGGTTTTCCTGTCCCCGGTCTTCCCGTTGGTAACGGTTACCGCCGGACTCTCCATATCCCCGGTGTTCCCTGCGATCTCCGGTTGCCGGACGCTGAGTCCTATCCCGGTCGCTGTTTCCATTCCATTCCCTACGTTCACGGAATCCTTTGCGTTCACCTTCCGGTTTATAAGCCCTACGCTCTCCCCCTTCTTGATTGCGATTTTTATTGTAATCTCTATCCATATCCTATTTATAATTTTTATTCTTGAAATTTCACCATGAGTCACACAACCTTCCCCTCTCTTTACCCCGATTATTTAGGTGCAGTCCTATATACCAACAAAGCCACTATCGAAAACAAAATATTAGGAAACCATACCGCTAATAACGGATTCATTCCCCCATTTGTTGCGAATACAGTGGAAAACTGCATAAACAATATGTAAGAAAAACTGATTAATAAACCGATCCCGATATGAAGCCCCATTCCTCCTCTGATCTTACGGGAGGCGATGCTCACACCTATAATCGTCAGGATAAAAGTGGCAAAAGCATTCGCCACCATTTTGTAACGTTCAATCTGAAATTCCACGACATTGGAACTTCCCCGCAACCTTAACTGCTCCTCATATTCTTTCAATTCCGGCAACATCAGCTGCTCCTTTATTTTACTCGGATTCTTTGAAAATTCGGTAGGCTCGAAAGCCAGCAAGGTATCGATCTGTTTTCCGGTGGTGTAAACCTCCTTATCTCCATCGATCTCCCGGAGTTTCCAATTGTAAATCGACCACATCTCTTTTGTCTTATCCCAAACGATACGGGAAGAAGTCAGCTTGCTAACTAATGTGTCTCCATGAAAATTTTCTATGGAAAAATCATAACCTATATTGGAAGCCACCGAATAAGACGACATATAAATAAAAGTTCCGGGCGCAATTTGCCGATGGATATGCTGTTCCTTATTCGCATAACGTTTCCCCATATACTCTTCCTCAAACAAAATCCGTTTCTGGTTGGCATTGGGTATAATATAAGCCCCCATCAAAAAAGACAGACAAGCGATCACCGTAGCAGAAAACAGATAAGGCACCAATAACCGCCGGAAACTGATTCCCGTACTCAATATAGCGATAATCTCGCTGTCCGAAGCCATTTTGGAAGTAAAGAAAATAACAGCGATAAAAGTGAATAACGATGAAAATACATTGGCAAAATAAGGCAGGAAATTAAAATAATAATCTACAATAATTGCTTTTACAGGAGCTTTATACTCGAGGAAACGTTCTAATTTCTCTGAAATATCGAACACCACCACAATACACAGAATCAGAGCCAACGAAAAAAAGAAGGTTCCGAGAAATTTACGTGTAATATATAAATCCAGTTTCTTAATAATCATCTTTAATAACCATTATAAGGGGGTTACATCCGTCCGTTAAAGTCTTCTTTTCACTTTCTTCAATATGGTTTCTTTCCAACTGGTGAAATCGCCTTCCAAAATATGTTTTCTCGCTTCTTTCACCAGCCACAAATAAAAAGCCAAATTATGAACGGAACAAATCTGCAAACCCAGGATTTCATCCGATTTGATCAAATGGCGTAAATACGCTTTTGAATAATCCGTATCCACATAACATAAAGCGGCGGGGTCAATGGATGAAAAATCCCGATCCCACTTCTGATTTTTAATATTGATCACCCCTTCTGTCGTGAACAACATGCCGTTACGTCCGTTCCGGGTAGGCATAACACAATCGAACATATCTACTCCCCGTTCTATTCCTTCCAATATGTTTTCCGGAGTCCCCACCCCCATCAAATAACGGGGTTTATCCTGAGGTAAAATCCGGTTTACCACTTCAATCATAGCATACATATCCTCGGCAGGCTCTCCCACGGCAAGTCCCCCGATCGCATATCCCGCCCGATTCAAAGCCACGGCATGCTCCGCCGCTTTTTCGCGCAGGTCACGGTATACGCACCCCTGCACAATCGGGAACAAATTTTGTTCATAGCCATACAAAGCCTCTGTTTCATCGAAACGCTTCACACAGCGTTCCAGCCATCTTTGCGTTAATTCCAACGAACTTTTGGCATATTTGTAATCGCTCGTTCCGGGAGGACACTCGTCGAAAGCCATAATAATATCGGCTCCGATCATCCTCTGTATATCCATCACCTTTTCAGGAGTGAACAAATGCTTCGATCCATCGATATGCGAACGGAAAGTCACACCTTCCTCCGTAATCTTCCGTCCCGTATCCGTCAGGGAAAACACCTGAAAGCCGCCGCTATCGGTCAATATCGGCTTATCCCATCCGTTAAATTTATGTAAACCTCCGGCAGCATTCAAAATCTCCGTACCGGGGCGCAAATACAAATGGTACGTATTTCCCAGAATAATCTCTGCCTGAATATCATTTTTCAGTTCCCGCATATGCACGGCTTTCACACTTCCCACCGTTCCCACAGGCATAAAAATAGGCGTTTGGATTTCTCCATGTCCTGTCGTCAGCACCCCGCAACGTGCCTCACTATGCTTGTCCTTCGCTAAAAGAGTGTATTTCATCCTATCTCCACAATGATTTTAGTTCGCAAAGGTAATCTTTTTTTTAATACCTCATCGTCCCCGGACTGCGAATACCCTTTATATCCCTTATAAAATTCGGATTAATCCCGAAAATCGTTTGCAAAACAAAGATTTTTTTCAAACCTTTGAAGCACGAAACCAAAAATGATAAACAATCAAGTGATATGAAAAAAAATTTCGGAGTTCTGATCTTACTTACCTTTCTTTGTGTCAATCTACTACCGGCACAACAAAAGCAACTTACTTTAAACGATTTTTTTGTAGACGGCACATTCGGCACAAAGGGCGTTTCAGGTTTACGCTCCATGAATGACGGCGAACATTATACCGTTTTGGAGAACAGAGGCACGAAAATTGTCAAATATAGCTATAAAACCGGAAAAGCCGTTGCCACGCTGGTCGACTTAAAAGAACTGGAAACCGACGTAAAATCTATTTCCGGATATGAATTTAATAACGATGAAAGTCGTATATTAATTTGTACCAACAAAAAACCGATCTACCGCCACTCTTTTACTGCCGACTATTATATTTTCGACTTTAAAAACCGGGAGTTAAATCCCCTGTCCGAAAACGGCAGCCAGCGCTTAGCCACCTTTTCGCCAGACGGTTTGCGCATCGCTTTCGTACGCGACAACAATCTATTTTTAAAAGACCTGCGTTTTGGGACAGAACGCCAAATCACGCATGACGGTAAATTAAACCATATCATCAATGGAGCTCCGGACTGGGTGTATGAAGAAGAGTTTTCTTTCAACAAGGCTTTCGACTGGTCGCCCGACGGTACTTCTCTGGCTTATATTAAATTCAACGAATCGGATGTCAAGGAATATCAAATGAATATATTCGAAGGACAACGTCCGGCCCTAAAAGCCAATGAACTTTATCCTTCCAATTATGTTTACAAATACCCGAAAGCAGGCGAAAAAAATTCTACCGTATCCGTACATGTCTACGATGTGAACGACAAAACCACCCAACTAATGGACATCGGACAAGAAACCGACATTTACATTCCCAGAATCCGTTGGACGAAAGACCCTAAAAAATTAGCCATCATCCGCCTGAACCGTAACCAAAACAAAATGGACGTGTTAGTGGCAAACTCTAAAACAGGGGCAACCACTCCGCTTTACCGGGAACAAAACAAATACTACATCGCAGAAAGTAATTTCGACAACCTTATTTTCCTCGACAACGGAGAAAATTTCGTTATCACCAGCGAGAAGGATGGCTTTATGCACCTTTACCTCTATGACATGACCGGAAAAGAGAAAAAAGCCATCACTTCAGGAAACTTCGACATTGAAAATTTTTACGGTTACGATCCGGTACGGAAACTGTATTACTACTCTTCCTACGAAGAATCCCCTATCGAAAAATATGTATACAGCATCAATGAAAAAGGGCAAAAAACAAAACTCACCCCTGTAAAAGGCTGGAACGAAGCTTCATTCAGTAAAACCTTCAACTACTATATCAACACGGTTTCCAATACGGAAATGCCTCCGGTAACCGCTCTCTATAACGCTAACAGGAAACTGCTTCGTACTCTTGAAGACAACAACGCTGTAAAAGAAAAAGTAAAAAATTACAATATTGCCCAACGCGAATTTATTCAAATCCCGGCTGCCGACGGCAAAACCATGCTGAATGCCTGGATCATGAAGCCTGCACAATTCGATGCCAACAAACAGTATCCCCTGCTGATCACCCAATACAGCGGTCCTAATTCCCAACAGGTAAAAAATAGCTGGAGCATTAACTGGCTGAACTACCTGGCTCAGGAAGGTTTCATCGTAGCCTGTGTTGACCCCCGGGGCACAGCGGCACGCGGAGAGGAATTCCGTAAATGTACCTACATGCAATTAGGAAAAATCGAGAGCGACGATATGATCGCTGCGGCGAAATGGCTGGCAGAAAAACCGTATATAGACAATAAAAACGTAGGGATATGGGGATGGAGCTATGGCGGTTTCATGTCTTCTCTCTGCATCATGAAAGGAAACGATATTTTTACCACGGCCATTGCCATCGCTCCCGTCACCAATTTTAAATATTACGACTCTATTTATACGGAACGCTATATGCGGACTCCCCAGGAAAACGAGCAGGGATATAACGACAATGCCCCTACCCATTGGGCGGATAAACTAAAAGGTAATCTGTTGTTATGCCACGGAACCGCCGACGATAACGTACACGTGCAAAACACCTACGAACTGGCAGAAAGTCTCGTGCAAGCCAACAAACAATTCGATATGGCGATCTACACCAACCGGAATCATGGGATTTACGGCGGTAATACCACCCTGCAACTTTACACCCGGTTTGTAAATTACCTGAAAACACATATGCAGAAATAACCAAAACGACAAAATATTATGAGCACAGCGATCAAAGACTTACAACCCCAATCCATTTGGGAAAACTTCTATAAACTGACCCAGGTTCCCCGCCCCTCCGAACACGAAGAAAAAGCGCGGATTTTTATGCTGAACTGGGCGGAACAAAATCATATCGAAGCCAAAATGGACGAAGCCGGTAATATCATCATGAGCAAACCGGCAACTCCGGGCATGGAAAATCGGAAAGGGGTTATCCTGCAAGGTCATTTGGACATGGTTCCTCAAAAAAATGAAGATACGCAGCACGACTTCAATACCGACCCGATTCAGGCCTTTGTTGACGGGGAATGGGTACGTGCCAAAGGCACGACTTTAGGGGCGGATAACGGCATCGGAGTGGCCACGGCTATGGCACTGCTCACCTCCACCAATATTCCTCACGGACCTCTGGAAGTGTTGATCACGGCAACCGAAGAAACAGGCATGGACGGAGCGAACGGCCTGCAACCCGGAATCCTGAAAGGGGATATATTATTAAACCTCGACTCCGAAACAGAAGGTGAACTATATGTGGGTTGCGCCGGAGGTATGGACTCTACCACAACATTTTCATATAAAGAAGAAAATGTTCCTGCCGGAAGTAAAGCCTTTCGTTTGTCTGTGAAAGGACTCAAAGGAGGACATTCAGGCATCGATATAAACCTGGGACGCGGTAACTCCAATAAAATTCTGTTCCGGTTCCTGAAAACCTATGCCGGGGAATTAGGCATCCGCATCTCCTCCGTCACGGGTGGCTCCCTGCGTAACGCTATTCCCCGTGAATCTTTCGCTGTAATCACTCTGCCTGCGGCCAATGAAGCCAAACTCCAGGAGCTGGTGAAAAAAGCAACAGCAACCTATAAAGCGGAAATTAGCGCCAAAGATACTGATTTACAAATCAGTGCCGATCCAATCAACACCCCGGTCTTTGTCATCGACGAATGCACCCAATCCCGGCTGACCGATGCAATCATTGCTTATCCCAACGGAGCCGTACGCATGATCGACTCTATGCCCGACACCGTTGAAACCTCCAATAACCTGGCTATCATTAAATCGGAAAACGGAAAAATAACCGTAGTCACCCTGATGCGTTCTTCGGTAGAATCAGCCAAAGAAGCAATGGCACAAAACATACAGGCAGTAGGAGAACTGGCAAAAGCCGATTCCATCGTATTCGCAGGAGCTTATCCCGGCTGGAAACCCAATCCGGATTCGACCATTCTTAAGGAAATGCAGGAAATCTATTTTAAACTTTACCGGAAACAACCGGCAATCATGGCTATCCATGCCGGTTTGGAATGTGGGATTTTGGGATCCAAATACCCTAATTGGGATATGATTTCTTTCGGCCCCACCATTTGCCACCCACACTCTCCCGATGAAAAAGTAAATATAGCATCGGTAGAAAAATTCTGGGATTTCTTAAAAGAAACTTTGAAAAATATTCCGGTAAAATAACCCGGTAAGAATAACTCTCAAAACAAAATAAGGATGCGGTTACGTATCCTTATTTTTTTATGCTTTCCCGGTGGTTTTTATAACTTTATTTAACTACAAACCTATCAACATTCAACAAAAATCACTATCTTTGTAATCAAATTGCAATCACATTAATAATGGTTCTAACAAAACTGACTTTACCGGAACTACTCATTAATAGCTGTTCCAAGTTTAAAAACAATTTGTGTCTGAACTTTGTTCAGTCCGAAAACAGAACTTACCAAGACTTCTACAACGAAGTAACTTCAATAGCCAACTATCTACTCTCACAAGGAATCCAAAAAGGTGATAAAATAGCCATACTAAGCGCGAATATGCCCGGCTGGGGTGTCACCCAATTTGCGATTGCCCGGTTAGGAGCTATTGCCGTACCCATTCTGCCGGGATTCAGTTCCGTCGATATTAAAAATATCCTCGAACACTCGGAAGCCCGGATGGTTTTTGTTTCGAAACTACTCTACAAGCTGATAGCTGATATAAAAACAGATTTCCTCGAACAGAAAATTTTGATGAATACCTTCGCCCGGATTCCGGAAGGATTTCCTGTTGAAGATATTGACAAACTGGGAAACAACATCGACCTGCACAATCTGGCTCCACTGCCGGAGATCGCCGTCGAAGAGGAAGACACAGCATCGATCATCTACACTTCCGGTACAACCGGATTTTCCAAAGGAGTAGAGTTGTCACACCGTAACCTGGTGTGGGATGCACAGCAATGTGCCACCATACAGCCGGTTGGCCCCCAGGATCGTTTCTTAAGTATTCTGCCTATGGCACACACTTTCGAAAACACCTTAGGGCTTTTACTACCTTTAATGTTCGGAGCCCAGGTCTATTACCTCGACAGGGTACCTACCCCGAAGCTATTGGTTCCGGCTATGCAGAAAATACGTCCTACGGTCATGCTTTCTGTACCCTTGATTATTGAAAAAATTTACAAAACCCAGGTTGTCCCGAAATTCACCTCCTCCCGGTTTATGCGCGCGCTTTACGGCTTCGCCCCTACCCGCAAAATATTAAACCGCCTGGCAGGTAAAAAATTGATGCAAACCTTCGGCGGGGAAATCATTTTCTTCGGTATCGGAGGCGCCAAACTGGATGCAACCGTAGAACAATTCCTGCGGGAAGCTAAATTCCCCTATGCCATCGGGTACGGTTTGACCGAAACAGCCCCCATGTCGGCAGGAACAGCTCCCCGAAACACCTTTATGCAAGGCGTAGGCCCTGCGATGCAAGGGGTGGAAATCAAAATCAACGAACCCGATTCCAAAGGACAGGGAGAGATTTGGATCAAAGGTCCGAATGTCATGAAAGGCTATTACAAAAAACCGGAACTGACACAGGAATGTATCACGGAAGACGGTTGGTTTAAAACCGGGGATCTCGGTTCGTTCGACCATAAAGGCCGCCTTTCTATCCGGGGAAGAATCAAAACGATGATCTTAGGCTCTTCGGGCGAAAATATCTATCCGGAAGAAATAGAATCCATCATCAACAACTTCCGTTTTGTCAATGAATCTTTAGTCGTTGAATCAAAAGGTAAACTGGTGGCTATGGTACACTTCAACATGGAAGAATTGGAGAAGAATTATAAAAGATTCAAATCCCAGGCCGATAGCTATAAAACAGCAGTCAACGATTATATCGAAGAACAGAAAAAAGAGCTTTTCGAATATGTGAATTCCAGAGTGAACAATTTCTCGAAATTACAGTTAGTTGTCGTTCAAAGCGAACCTTTCGAGAAAACCCCTACCCATAAGATCAAGCGTTTTCTTTATAATAACGACAATCTGAAATAAAAGAATACTTCTCAACAAAATATCCTTTTCATTGACCGATATAACGGACATTTGAAAAGGATATTTTTTTAGGTCTCCCCCAATTATTTCTACTTCGCTCTTTTTATTTGATGGAAAATTGCATCACATTTTCACCTTCCAGCACAACCCGAATTTGGTCTCCGGCTTTTATTCCCCGGTAACGGAAAGGATTTCCGCAATACAGGTAATCGCCGATTTTCAACGTATGCATTTCACCTGCCATAGCCACCAAACGGTCTATCCCGACCTGCAATTCCGGAATACTCCCCTGAAACACAGCAACGTCATTAATCCACATCTCATACCGCAGGCTACGGTTCTCGATCTTCTGCATCCTACCGATAGCGGCAGAGCTATCGAAAGAAGAAGCCACAATCCCCGGTAATCCCTTCCCCTCTAAGGTCCGTTCCAGGGAATCGGCATAAAACCGGATTCCAATCCCGATCTCATCATAATAACGGGAAGCAAAGCGTTCACTAACCGCTTTCCCCAACTTACAAATTTTCACAACGAACTGGGGCACACAACTGACTTCCTGCGTAAAATCAGGAATATAAAAATCCCCGTTATTCCTTAACAAAACATCATCCCCCACAGGCACGATAGCCACCTCTCCCGCCTGATTATATTCTGCACAAAGTATTTTCATAACCTCACAAACTATCGGCTTATTTCCAGATCAATTCTTCCGGGTCCCGCTTAGGCACATGATGAATTTCCTTTTCATCTCGCCAATATTTAAAATCATCTCCCGATTTCATAGGCTCGATCACCACTGTTTCCTTAGGCTTGCCTAAGGCTATCACATACATGATTTTTAAATAACTGGGCAGATTCAACACTTCTCTCAAAGGCTCGTTTTTAAAGGCCTTAATGATACATCCTCCCCATCCTTTTTCAACAGCTCCCAGCAAAATCGTCTGTGCCTGAATACCGTCGTCACACAAACAATTTTCAACGATACGGGTATCCAGCATTTGTATCAGATAAGCCGACGGGCGTTCTCCTTCTTCCGGGCCTGCCCAATCTGTCAGGTAACCCGCCCAGGCAAGCTGGGGAAATACTCTTGCGCACATTTCTTCCGAATCTACCGCCACATATTTCAGCGACTGGGCGTTCCGGCCAGAAGCGCACCAACGGGTAAGGCCGACCAACTCTTTCAATTCTCCGGAGGAAATCCGTACATTTTGAAAAAATCTACGGTAACTGCGATTCTTTATCAACAAATCTTTTAGTGCCATGTTCCGATTTTTTACTAATTTTACTCACAAAATTCATACAAATATAGAAATAATATATTTGCTTTAGACGCTAAACTTTTTAGTATGCCCTCTTTTCTTCATCTTCTTGCCCGCGACCTGCTTCAAAAATACAATGGGAATTTTGAAAACCTGACCGTCATATTCCCCAACAAACGTGCAGGGCTTTTTCTGGCCGATGAGCTGTCTCATCTGCTAAACAAACCCGTATGGATGCCTGAAATCATCACGCTTGCAGAATATGTCGGACGCCAAACCGGATTAAGAAAAGCCGAAGATATTGCCCTGATTGTCAAGCTGTATAAATCCTACACACAAGCGTCCGGCTCTAACGAACGATTTGAAGATTTTTACTTTTGGGGAAACATGCTGTTAGGCGACTTCGACGACATCGACAAATACCTGGCGGATGCCAAAGCGGTATTTTCCAATTTGGTTTCGCTAAAAGAACTCGACCTTAAATTCCCCTACCTTTCCACAGAGCAGATCGAGGCGATTAAAACCTTTTGGAATAGCTTCAACCCCGAAAAATACAGCCGGGAACAGCAGGAATTTTTAAAAGTATGGGATAAGCTTTACGCCACTTACGCCCATTTCAAAGATAGCCTGTATAAAGAAAAACTTTGTTTTGAAGGGATGGGGCAACGTCACTTCTGTGAACACATCGAAGAATATCCCCTGCCGGAACACATTATCTTTGCCGGGTTCAATGCCCTGAATAGCTGTGAGAAAAAACTTTTTTCCTACTACCGGGACAATAACAGGGCCACGTTCTACTGGGATTACGACCTGTATTACACCGCCGATGAAAATTATGAAGCAGGGCACTACATCCGGGAAAATTTAAAATATTTTCCGAACGAATTAGGTCTGGAACATTTCAATAACTTCCGTTACAACGGCAAGCAAATTCAATACATTTCAACGCCCTCCACAATAGGACAGGCCAAATTGATCCCCTCTCTGGTGGCCCGGCAGCAACGAGCCGAAGATCACGACACGGGAATCATCCTTTGCGATGAAAGGATGTTGATTCCGGCCCTCCACTCGATTCCGGACGAAATACGAAAGATCAACATCACGATGGGTTATCCGGCACAAAACACTTCAGTGGCCGCCCTGCTTACCCTGTTAGGCGACCTGAAGAACTATGCCAAAAAAGAGAAGAATGAAACCTACTACTACTACAAGCCGGTTATCGCCCTGCTGAACCACAAACTCATCAAAGAATTGTGCCCGGATGAAATCGATAAAATCACCGATTTCATCAACCAGCATAACATTGTTTATGTATCCGAAAAAAGCCTCCAATTCAATAAAATCACCCAGGCCGTATTTTCTTCAAACGATGAAAAAATAACGGATTACTTACTTCATATCCTGCGCCTGCTGATTCAGACATTCCATGCTGAAGAAAAACCGTACGAGCCGATAGAAAAAGAATTTACATTCACGATATACACTTGCATCCAGAGTTTACAAACCTTGTTCGAACAAGAGGATATACAACCGGAAGATAAGCTGTATTTACAGATCATCAATAAGGTGATCAGCAGCACCACCATTCCGTTTTCCGGCGAGCCTCTGGAAGGATTACAGTTAATGGGGCTTATGGAAACCCGTATGCTGGATTTTAAAAACCTGATCATATTGTCGGTAAACGAAGGTATACTGCCCAAAAACAGTGTCACCTCTTCTTTCATTCCCTATAATCTGCGCGTAGGTTTCAAACTCCCCACTCCCGAACATCAGGATGCCCTGTTCGCTTATTATTTCTACCGACTGCTGCAACGGGCACAAAATATCAAGATACTCTACACCTCCGGAGCCAAAGGAGTGAACAGCGGAGAAATGAGCCGTTTCCTTTACCAGATTAAATATGAATCCGGATTGACGATCAGCGAGACCAGTTTTCAAAACCGGATCGCCGTACAGGATAATCCTGCCATCGTCATTGCTAAAAATCCGGAAATATTAGCCCAATTAAATTTTTGGACAGAATCGGAACAAGCCACGCTATCGCCTTCCGCCTTAAACACTTATCTGGAATGTCCTCTCCGTTTTTATTTTAAATATATTGCCCGGATACAGGAAAAAGAAGAAATGGCGGAAGAACTCGACCACCGTCTGTTAGGGAATATTTTCCACGAATGTTCTCAAACTTTATACGCCACCATCCCGGAAGGAAAAATCACAACCGACAGCATCGAACAACTACTCCGGAACGAAGCCCTTTTGGAACAGCATATAAAAGACTCATATTTAAAAGTCTACGACCACAACACCACAAAACTACTCGATAGCGGCAATAATGAATTGATTTTAAACGTTATCAAAAAATACCTCCGGGAAATGCTGGCCTACGATAAACATTTATGCCCGTTTCAATTGGTAGCTATGGAAGAAAAATTCGTTGTTCCGGTCAAAATTCAAACTCCGGCAGGTACAAAATCCGTTTTTGTAGGAGGCTTTATCGACCGGATCGATGAAACAGCCAAAGGAGTCCGGGTTATCGACTATAAAACGGGAGCGGACAATACCACGTTCAAATCCGTTCCTTCCGTCTTCGACCCGGAAAACACCACCCGCAACAAAGCAGCCTTTCAAACCATGCTCTATTGCCTGATGTTCTCGCACGCCAATCCTGTCCATAAACCGCTCATACCCGGCATATACAGCACAAAAGCATTATTCGGGAAGGATTATAATTATAGGCTGAAATGTGACAAAGAATATATCGACGATTTCGCCACACACCGGGAAGAATTTCTGAACAACCTCACTCCGTTACTGGAACAACTCTATTCTCCCGATGTTCCTTTTGTCCAGACGACCCAGGAAAAGAAATGCCGGAATTGCCCCTATAATACGATTTGCCGGAAATAACTTCGAACATCAAAAAGAGGACAGGGAAAAATCCTGTCCTCTTTTCTTATATGAAAACTAAAAAATCCGGAAATTCATATCAGGGGCTGTCCCCAATATCCACCGGACGGTTTTATTCACCATCGGAAGTTCATACAGGAAAAGCCAATCGCTATTATTCGACTTAGCCGCCAAATGGTTGTGATGATTCATTTCGCCGACATAACCGTCAGGATTTCTCATAAAACGGGTTTGGGAATACACTTCTTCCAATGATTTTCGCATATCCTTAAAATACAGGCACACCCGATACACTTCTTTCAACGCTTCCTCTTTCTTTGCGGGAACGCTTTCCTGGTCATAGGCGCTCAACGCCGTGATCAACTGAGCCGGAAAAACCAACAAATGATTGGTTTGCTCATATATTTCCAGCGTATAACGATTCCTCAACGCTTCACCTTTCGCTTTCCCGATGCCTTCCCTGATCTTTTCATACCTCTGCAATGCCTGCCGGGATTTTTCCACCTTATCTTTATATTTCATATTCCACTCTCCCGGTTTATCTTTCCGGGGTAATTCCAGCAAGGTAAAATTTCCTGTCCCCCACGCCGGATTACGTCTTCCCGAAGTAACCAAAGCACCGTCGAAGAAAAAAGCCGCTTTTTCCAATTCGTCCAAAAAATTCATCAAAGAATCCGCAGGCAGAAAGCCGAACTCCCTCTGTCCGTGTGCCGCTTTAAACTCAGGGATACTCCTTCCTTCAGGATTCCAGCCATATTCCCCCTGAGCCACAAATCCCCTCCACACGGTTTCGGTATGCGGAGAACCGTCGTCCCAGGCCGTCGCTAAAATTCCTTCCAGCCTATTTTCCGCTACCAATCGGCTAAATCCGCGGATAGACCCGGCCAGCGATTCCTCCCGTGGCAAAAAGGGACTGCTCCCATAAGCAGCCGCCGTCGCCCCCATCACCTTCAATCCCTTATCCCGGTACCAATTCAACAATTTAATGTGAGCGGGCTTCGTTGCATCCCCGTAATTCCAGCGCATATACACACATTCTTTGGGAAAAAGGTCGATAGCCTGATCCAACCTTTCAGGATTCCACTTTTTTTCCAGTTCATCACCCGACAAATCACTTTGGATAATTCCCCACACCCCGGCATACTTCAAAGGCATATCATCCCAAAAAATAGGAATCCTTCCGTTTTCCACAGCAAACCCACAAACCCGTTTCAACCACATCATCTGTAATTCAAAGGCATTTTTACCCGTAGCCTTACAACGTTCATCGATTCCGATCGCCGTAATCTCATCCCCGCCTATATGCAGGTACTTGCCATAAGGCATGGCTTCCAGCGCATCGCGGTACAGGTCGAACTGCAACTCATAAGTTCTCGGATCGGACGGGCAAAATTCCCAATCGCTGGCAGGATTCTCCCGTAATTCCCAATGATGTTTTAATATAAAACCCGCATGTCCCAATCCCTGTACCAAAGGAGAAATATCTATATGCCGGTCATGGGCATAGCGGCAAAGGGCAGCCATTTCCTGCTTGCTGATTGCATTCGGGGCGGCTATTTCCGGGCGGCGGGCATAGCGCAACTTATCCTCCAATTCCCAAATGATCGCATTCACCTTATATCGCGCCAACTTATCGATTTCCTTATAATAATACTCCATCCGGTCTAAATGATGCTTCGTATCGATATGGATAGCCCGGTAAGCCAGCCGGGGATAATCGGTTATTTTCATAGCCGGAATTTCCCGGTCAAAATCCCGGCTATCTTCCAGCAACTGTTCTAAAGTCTGGCAACCATAAAATATCCCGGCCTCTCCCCTCGCCGTAATCTTTACTCCATTCCCCCCGATTTCCAGCACATACCCCTCGGCAGATTCCGGAACATCTTTCTCCGATAGAACCAGCACCACCCCTTTGCCCTTTTTCCTTACCCGGGGCAATCCATCCAGCAGCACTCCCAAAACCGGAACAGCAGTACTATCCTGTGCGATCAAATATTTTAATTCCCCATACCCTAAACCTTTCCCTCTCATCGACTCAATCTTTTGGGGTTGTGGAATAAGCCTGAATCCGGCAATCGGTTCTTTAGCAAACACTTCCCCTGAAAATACAAACACACAAATCAGTATAAAAATTCTTTTCATGCACATCCCATTTAATAAATACAACGATCGAGGCTTAAATGTAATGAAATTTTTTTAAAATATATACAACAAAACAAAACTGTTACCACCCCCCCATCTTTCCGACAAAAAAAACGGCTGTGTTTTTCAACACAGCCGCCTGCTTAAATCCTTTCAATTCCGGTAAAAACCGGGGTAAAATCAATATTCATCCTCATTGAAGAAGAAATCATCTTTACTGGGATAATCCGGCCAAATATCTTCAATACTTTCAAAAATCTCCTCATCATCTTCAATATCCTGGAGATTTTCAATTACTTCCATAGGCGCGCCTGAACGAATAGCATAATCGATCAACTCATCTTTAGATGCAGGCCAGGGTGCATCTTCCAACTTTGACGCAAGTTCTAATGTCCAATACATAGTATATATTTTTTAACCGTTTCCTTAAAATTTCCGCAAAATTAATTTTTTCCTTGTAAAAAACAATATTAAAATGAACAAAATTGACAATTAACTTTTTTATACATTCTAACTTTCTGTCTCAACTTTTGTGATTACAACGTTAAAAAAACAACAAGGTTACATCATTAATGGCTCAATATGAATCGTCGCATCCATATTCAATTCTTTTTTTATCCTCTCTTCAACCTTAGTAGCCAAAGCATGAGCGTATAACACAGTCTCCTCGCCCGGAACTTTAATATGAAAAGTAAATTCTACATGATCCCCATAATTATGTATATGAAAATGGTGAGGATAGGCCTGGATGCCCATTTCCTGTTTCACTACCTCTTTCACCTTACCAACAATTTCTTTAGACGGCTCTTCTCCTAAAATCTTATTCACGGCTTCTTTGATGATAGAATAAGCGGCACTAAAAAGCATCAAAGACACCAGCACTCCCAATGCGCTGTCGATCCACCAAAAATAAGAATTCAGAAACAGGCCGATCAACACCAATACCGATGATAAAGCGTCACTCCGGTGATGCCAGCCATCCGCTTTTACCGATGAATTATTGGTAATCCGGGCAATCCGAAAAGCATATTGAGCCAATCCCTCCTTCAGGACGATAGAAGTAATCGTCGCAACATAGGCCCATACCCCGAAATTAGCCGATTCATGCACACTCAACTTATTGATGGAATCCCGGATAAACTCAAACCCTACCACGGCCAGCAGGATCGCTATAATGATCGCCGAAATCTGTTCCCAGCGCCCATGCCCGAAAGGGTGTTCTTTATCCGGTTTACGGGACGACATCTTGATACCGAAGATCACAACAATGGAAGTCAGAGAATCAGACAACGTATGCCAAGCATCGGCAATCAACGCAACGGAAGCCGAAACCATTCCGGCATAATACTTCAAGACAAAAAGCAATAAATTCAGTATTACCGAAACGATCCCTTCCCGGTAACCCAATCTGGAATTTGCATCCATACCAAACAAATTAAAATGAAAACGCCCTCACCCGGTCCCGACAAGTCACCCCACTTAGATATACTTATTCATCGGAGAAATGTTGCAATACCCTTCTATAAGTATTGAAAATCTTAGCTTTCGAAACAAAGCCTATGTACTTACCTTCCTGTATTACAGGTAAATTCCAGGCTCCGGTATCTTCAAACTTTTTCATAACCAAATCCATAGGATCATTAACATCCACCACCGTGGGCGGTGTGGTCATAAAATCACGGACAAACGTAGTATCATAGAGATCCTGATTAAACATGATCTTCCGTATATCATCCAGCAGCACAATTCCCAGCAAAGCGTTATTCTGATCGATCACCGGGAATATATTACGGCTGGAGCGGGACACCTTCTTTACCAAATCTCCCAAAGTTCCATTGACCGGAACTGTTTTCAGATCGGTCTCGATCACCTTGTTCAGCTTCATCAAAGTAAGTACGGCCTTATCTTTATTATGAGTGATCAAATCCCCTTTCATAGCCAAACGACGGGCATAAATAGAATAAGGCTCCATACCCCGCCCTGTCAGGTGGGAAGTGACCGAAGTAATCATCAGGGGAACCAAAAGACTATAACCTCCGGTGATTTCTGCAATCAGGAACATGGCCGTTAACGGGGAATTCATAACCCCGGACATAACTCCTGCCATACCCGCCAATACAAAATAACTCACGGGTACCGACACGATTCCGGTCATATTAATGAGGGTAGCGATCAGGAATCCGGTAACTCCCCCGGTAAACAAACTGGGAGCGAACACACCGCCCACACCGCCGCTACCGTTCGTCAAAGCGGTTGCAACCACCTTTATAAACACCAGCCCTACGACATACACCAGTACAATCCAGGCATATTCCCGGAAATCGAAAAAATAAGTATTATTCAATAAAGTATCGGCATTGTCGGTCAGTAAAGACTCTAACGAAGTATACCCTTCCCCGTACAACGGCGGAAAAATATAAATCAGCAACCCCAACAAAGCGCCACCGATCAATACCCGCTTAAATTTATTTTTGATCCCGGTAATAAATTTTTCTATACGGATATTGGTACGGATAAAATAAACGGAAACCAAACCGCAAAAAACGCCTAACAAAATATAATAAGGCACATTAGCCAGCGCGAAATGTTCATGAACGGCAAACTCCAACACCACTCCCTCTCCCATCAAAAAATATACGATCACATAAGAAGAAATAGCCGCAATCATTAAAGGCACCAAAGAAGCCATAGTCAGGTCGAGCATCAGCACCTCAAGCGTAAACACGATTCCGGCTATCGGAGCTTTAAAAATTCCGGCAATAGCCCCGGCAGCCCCACACCCGATCATTAAAGTCATCACCTTATAATTCATCCGGAAAAAACGGGCGAGGTTCGAGCCGATAGAAGCTCCCGTTAAAACGATAGTCGCCTCCGTTCCTACCGATCCACCAAATCCGATCGTAATCGTACTGGCAATCATAGATGAATAGTTATTGTGTGGCTTAATAATACTGTTTTGGCGGGAAATGGCATACAACACCTTTGTCACCCCGTGGCTAATATCCTCGCGAACAAAATAACGCACAAACAGGGAAGTCAGCCAGATTCCGATAAACGGATAAATAAAGAATAACAAACTACCGCTATCCACCTGTAAGCGTTCCGTAAAAAACTGATGAGTATAATGTACGGAATTTTTCAGCAGCACCCCTGCCAGTCCGGTTACAATTCCTACCAACAGACTAAGAATCAATATAAAATTCCTTTCTTTGATATGACGAACCCGCCAACTTAAAAATTCTCCGTACCGGTTATTCCACCACGACATTACTCTGGTATTATAAAGTATCTTTTGGATTTTCTATTATTTTTTTCCAACACTTTTCAACGCTCCGTATTCCGGATAAAACTCCAAAGACAACCCGTCATTGGCAATCACATTAATCGGGAATTTCTTAATTTCCCCCAATTGCGGCACAATCGCTTTCATACTAAGTACTTCCTCGTTACCTTTCATCAACAACAAATCGGCCGTTGCCGGAACGCGGTAGAATATCGCCGCCTCCGAACCTTCCCCGGATACAGGCTTAGAAGCAGGTACCACCACATTATCCAATTTCAGCATGTAAGCCTGCGCCGTAACATTTTTAGCAGCAGAAATTCCCTTATCCTCCGTGAAACGGAAAGCCACTACCGGGTCGCCGCTCTTTTCCGGAACCACGACAAAACTTCTTACCATCTTCCGGGTTTCTTTTTTCCCTAAGAACAGCGACAAATAATTCCGCTCCATACGGTCGAATTCTTTCAGGATAATCGCAAGCGACCTGCCGTCGGGTACATTGTTTTCCGCTCCCAATAATTTCACCCGTTCCGAACGGATCCGGAAAATTTCACTAACAGCTTCTTTTACATTATCTTTTTCGGTTTTAGGCGCATAGCGGACAATCGGATCCCAAATCTTTTTCATTTCTCCATCCACTTCCTGATAAGTATAATTGGTATCCAACACCTCTTTCAGATTGTTATAAGTATTAAATTTCATAATATCTATCGCCTCTGCCTGCGGCTGCATATCGTTCGCATATTTTGCCTTCACAAATTCATTAAAAGCAGCGCTTTGGCCTGCGGCTACCCCCGCCAAAAAACCTTCCGCACTCAAATGCAGCATAATAGGGTGATAATCTCCACTGGCAGAAACAGAATACACAGCCTTTTCGTCAGGAATAGCCTGCGGTTTTATCTCTATATTCCTGATGCTCCATTTTTCCTTGTATTCCGTGATTTCCGGCTTTTGTCCCAATTCTTTTTCCGCATAATTCCGATAAGGCCCCGGAGTATATTCCGTACATTCCAAAGTTACTTTCACCTCATAAGCCATCTTAGGCAAACAATAATTCACATTCACCGGAGTAGCCAGGTTTTCTCTCTTTTTCTGAGCAAAGACAGTAAGTCCCACTAAAACCGTCATTCCAAATACCAAAATAACTTTCTTCATCATTGTTCGGTCAAATTATAAATTATACTCTATTTTCCAACTCATTCCAGGCCTTTCCCATTCCTTCGGCCAATATCCCGGCACAAATTCCCCTCATCCCCCATTCCTTTGCCACAATATCACCGGACAACCCATGGGCAAAAACACCGATCAACGCCACCTCTAACGGCGGCAAACCATTGGCAGCCAGCCCCAGCAGGACTCCTGTCAAAACATCTCCAGCCCCGCCTTTGGCCATTCCGGGATTACCGCTCATATTAAAGCAAATATCCCCGTCGGCAGAAGCAACGGCAGTATGAGCACCCTTCAAAATCACGCACACATTGTACTGACTTGCAAAAATGCTCAATTTATTTAATCTCTCAAAATCATTTTCACATTTTCCTGCCAATCTCTCAAATTCTTTCACATGAGGGGTCAGGATACACCCTTCATGAAGAAGGCTTAACAATTCCCGATGCTCCGAAAGAATGTTCAAAGCATCGGCATCGATAACCGTAGTTCCTTTCCAGGCAGTCAGCAACTGTTTCATCCCTTCCACCATTTCAGGCCCTTTCCCAATGGCTGGTCCGATAGCAACGGCATCATATTTTTCCATATCATGCACTTCCGAAAAATGGCAATTCGATCGGTCAAGGTCGGTCAAAGCCTCCGGAACGGCACTATGAATAACATTCTTTCCCGACACCGGAACATGGCAATACAACAACCCGATACCGGATCTGACAGCGGCTTTGGCCGCCAAAACAGCGGCTCCCATCATCCCATCCCCCCCCGCAACCAACATCCCGCGCCCGTTCGTACCCTTATGGGCAAACTTCTGTTGCCGGGGCAACCGGGCAGCCACATCCTCAAGTTGCATATAATAGTAAGGTGTCGGCTTTTCCGCTATTGCGGCAGGATGCAAACCTATATCCAACACGCTCCACACCCCCACATAACAAGCATTTTCCGCTAACATAAAAGCAAGTTTTGGAAATTGAAAGGTAAAAGTGTAATCCGCCTCCACAATCGCCAGAGGATCATTAGCGGAATTATCCTCTCCCATAAGCCCGGAAGGAATATCCACGGCCACCACCTGCTGTTCCAATGCATTTATTTTCCGAATGACCTCCGCGGCCAGCCCGGTTACTTTCCGGTTCAAACCCGCGCCAAAGATAGCATCGATCAAAATACATCCGGATTCCGGAGTAAAATCCCCGGCAACGGCAACATCCGCCACCACCCCTCCGGATTCCAGAAAACGTCGGTGATTCGCTTCACAATCGGCACTCATTTTAACCCCGGTCAATAAGCGGAAAACCGTCACCTTCCATCCCTTCTCTTTCAATAAACGGGCAATCGCAAAACCGTCGCCTCCATTATTCCCGCTCCCGGCTACCACAGCAACACTCCCGTTATTTGTAAATTTTTCCTGAAAATATTTCACCCATACCCGGGAAGCCCGTTCCATTAAATCTAACGAACTGACAGGCTCATTTTCAATCGTATATTGATCTATTCCTGCAATTTCCGACGTTCTGAAAATTTTATTTAACTTTTTCATTCTTCAACACAATCGATTTAAAGACGAAAAATAAAGAAAATTTCTTACATTTGTTCCCATTCAGAATTAATAATCATCTTAAAATAAATGCTACTATGTTAAATGGACATCCTAAGGGGCTGTTTGTGCTGGCAGCGACGAACACCGGAGAACGCTTCGGTTACTACACCATGCTGGCAATCTTCACCCTTTATTTACAAGCTCGTTACGGCTGGGATTCAGTTTTGACTGGACAAGTTTTTGGTGGCTTTCTTGCTGCCGTTTATTTTCTACCTGTATTGGGAGGTTTCATTGCCGATAAATTCCTCGGCTACGGAAAAACCATCACCATTGGTACGGTAATCATGTTCTTAGGTTATGCCTTACTTGCATTTCCATTTGGCAACGGACTCATTTCCATGTTCTTTGCCTTAGGGTTAATCGCTCTCGGAACAGGATTGTTCAAAGGGAACTTACAGGTGTTGGTGGGTAATCTTTACGACAGCCCCAAATACAGTTCCAACCGTGACCTTGCATTCAGTATCTTTTACATGTGTATCAATATCGGTGCATTCTTTGCTCCCAGCATGGCTGAAGCCATCTCCAACTACATTTTAAAAGGATCAGGCATGTCCTATAACAGCCAAATCCCGGCATTAGCCAACCAACTGATAAACGGAACGATCACAGAAGGCTCGGCGGGTTACAACCAGCTTGCTGCTCTCGCCACCGAACAAGGAGCTCATATTTCCGGTTTGGAAAGCCTTACCCAATTCTCACACACCTATATCGATACCCTTTGCCAATCCTATCAATACGGATTCGGTGTTGCTTGTATCAGTTTAGTGGTTTCCCTGGCCATTTTTGCCGGATTCCGTAAATTCTACAAATCTGCCGACGCAACAGAAAAAGAAAAAGCACAAGGCAAAGGCGATAAAGATGCAATTGTTATTGAATTGACCCCAAAACAGACAAAAGAACGTCTGATTGCTTTAGGATTGGTATTTGCAGTAGTTATCTTCTTCTGGATGTCGTTCCACCAGAATGGTTTGACCATGACCTTCTTTGCCCGTGATTATACCACAGCCCATACCTCCGGTATTTCCGGTTTATTATTCTCGCTGGCAGGAACCGTTCCTTTCATTTTTGTATTCTACGGTATTTTCCTGTTAATTACAGGGACTAAAAAAACAAAACCTCTGGGCGGACTGATGGCCGTAGCCTTTGCAATCCTGCTTTGGTTTGTGTATCAAAATAAATTTGCAGGCCAGGAAACAACCTATACGCCGCAAATGTTCCAGCAATTCAATCCGTGGTTCATTATCCTGCTCACTCCGGTATTCGTTGGTTTCTTCAGTTGGTTGAACAGCAAACACAAAGAACCTTCGGCACCCCGTAAAATCGGAATCGGTATGATCATCGCAGCTCTCGGATTCCTGATCCTTTTTGCAGCTTCATTCGGATTGCCCGCACCTTCGGTAGTGGAAACCACTCCGCTGGCTGCCGACCAAATGGTATCTCCCTATTGGCTGATCAATACCTATCTGGTTTTAACCTGTGCAGAACTTTTCCTTAGCCCTATGGGAATCTCTTTTGTTTCTAAAGTAGCTCCCCCTAAGTACAAGGGATTGATGCAGGGAGGCTGGTTTGCCGCCACTGCTATCGGTAACTATCTGGTGGGTATTATCGGAATATTCTGGAAAAAATACAGCCTTATGACAACTTGGGGAATATTGATCTTCTGCTGTGCCATTTCGGCCATCTTCATCTTCTCCATCATGGGACGCCTTGAAAAGGTTACTAAAGAATCTGAAGAACAATTGAGAGCGGCAGAAGCTGCTCATAAAGAAAAACAAAAACAAGCCTGATTTTGTTTATATCTTATAAAACAGCCTGGAAAGATTTTCCAGGCTGTTTTTTTATATTCCCCCATCCGGTTCCTTACTTCTTGTTCCTCCTTGTTTTCAACATTCCTTTTACGCTTAAAAAACTTCATACATTTTTCATCTTATATATTGTTGAAATTAAAAAAAGCATTATTTTTGTGCGGTCGAAAAAACGGCACACCTTGTTCAATGGTGTAATGGCAGCACAACAGATTCTGGTCCTGTTAGTCAAGGTTCGAATCCTTGTTGAACAACAAAAACGACCCCTGCAAACAACTGATTTGTAGGGGTTGTTTCATCTTAGGAAAGATAACCCGCAAAGTCGTATTCTAAATTGTCGGCAAGCATTTCAATTCAATCCGCAACGAGTCAAAATCCATTCCTTCTTATTCGGAAAATTCTCATTCAATTTTCCTTTAAATTCTTTTGAGATATTCAAAAAAGCATTACTTTTGTGCTGTCAAAAAAATGACACACACTGTTCAATGGTGTAATGGCAGCACAACAGATTCTGGTCCTGTTAGTCAAGGTTCGAATCCTTGTTGAACAACAAAAAAATCCTGAAACAAATTCAGGATTTTTTCTTTTTTCTCACCGACCAGCCGAAATGCCCGATAAACTGTCCCACATCGAAATACTCTCCATGAGCATACACCAACAGATTCGCTTTATCTAATTCCAGTTTCCCCGTTTCCGGATTCAAATATTTATCATCGGCCTGCACATTCACCACCTCTGCAATGAACATATCATGCGATCCCAAAGGAACGATTTCTTTTACCCGGCACTCGATACATACAGGCGATTCCTCTATGATCGGAGCATGAATAACAGCAGATTTCCCCGGGGTAAGCTTCATTTTCCCGAACTTGTTGTAATCCCTTCCCGACCTCACTCCGCACCAATCGGTAGCAAACGCCATCTCCTTCGTTGTCAGGTTAATCACAAATTCCATATTTTTTTTAATAATGCCATAAGAATAGCGTTCCGGACGAACCGAGATATAACACATCGGAGGATTTGTACATATCGTGCCTGTCCAGGCCACTGTAAAAATATTATATTCTTCGGGCACACTACCGCAACTGATCAGTACGGCAGGCAACGGATAGATCATCGTTCCCGGTTTCCAGTTATGCTTCATAAAATCACACTCATTACAAAATTCAACATCATCTGTCTATCAATATCATACGTTTATTTGCAAGGCAACGCTTCACAAAATGAAACAACAACTTAACAAAATAATATTTATTTTGCTTTTCAATAAATTATCCTTACATTTAACATGATTTTATACAAAGAAAAAAAGAAGGGGACTACCGTTCGACTGGAGTGTTGTGTATGTTGTGTGTATGTATGTATTGGTATATTCCTATTACGACTATCCGGACGGATATCTGAGAGAAGATTGTCTAAACGGTAATCATCCTTCTTTTTTATCATTTCTGATATTGCAAATATATTAATTCATATTTAATCCCATATTATATAAAAAACACAATTTCTTATATATTTAATCCTTACTTCAAATTTCTTTTTAGTAATAATGTTTCCCTTAACTCTGAGGGAGACATGCCAAACCATATTTTACAAAACTTATTTAGATGAGCAGCAGAAGCAAATTCAAACTCATCCGCCAACTCCTTCAGATTGACATCTTCCGTCATCAAACGATGCTTGATATGTTCTGCTTTTTGTCTTTGCATCCACTGATATACGGTTTCTCCGAACACTTCCTTGAAACGGCGCTGAAACACCACCGGGCTATACCCACTTTTATCAGCAAATTCCTTTATACTTCCCACATTAGTATAACTATCGAACACCATCTTTTTAAAATCGATATTCTTTCCGACCAACGGATAAAAAAACATGGCAAGTTCTTCTGAGGAATAATAAGTCCGCAACAAAATAAACAACTCTTTTTGCTTCTCTGTCCACAAATATACACTTGAAATTTTATCCTGCAAATAAATCAGGATTAAATTCAAAAATTCATTCAAAGGAAAACGAATTTCCAGTTTGTCGAATTCATATTTTAATAGAGAGGAAATAGGAACTAAATTTTGAAGAGCAATCTTATCGCAAGCGTTAGCCAGATCATCGAAAGTCAGTAAAACCATGCGGACAGGTTCCAATGCTTTTATCACACAATCCGCCAAACGTCCCAAAAACACCATATTCCCGCCTTCAACAACCAGCGGACGCGAACCGGAATAAATTATCTCCACTTTTCCTGAAAGGAAAAACAGAATATAATGGTTTTCTTTAAAATCTTTTCTCTCAAGCTCTTTCCCAGCCTCCAGCTCCACATAACAAAACCTTTTTTTTAAATCCGATTTATCTATATCTCCTAACCCCATACCGCATCCTTAATTCATATATTGATCTGTCCACGTTTACTTTTTACTTCTTCCATATATTGTGTGGGAGTTTTTCCGAGCCATTTTTTACAAAACTTTGTAAAATGGGCAGGTGATGAAAATCCGAATTCGCCGATCAATGCTTTTAAATTCACATCATCCTCAGCCAGCCGATAACGGAGCTTTTCTGCTTTTTGCTGCAACATCCACTGATAAATCGATCCGCCGAAGACTTCCTTAAACATCTTTTTAAAACCTCCCGATGTATATCCACACAATTCAATAAGTTCAGGCACTCCTTTTGCTTTGAGCGAGTTCAACAAAACCATCTTTTTAAAATCCGAATCCTTAATCACAACATACGGATATAAAAACAACGCCAACTCGCTTCTGGTATAATAAGCATCTAATAATATAAACAATTCCTCCCGTTTTTCCTCCAGCAAATATCCGCAATCCATCCCATTCTTCAGGTAACAAATTAAAAGCTCCAAAAAAGAACTTAACACCTTTCGGATAGGTAGTTTATTACAACGATAATTGGTTTTATTACAATCGTCCTCAAGACTACGGATCAACTTTGCACTGAAATCTTTCAAATAATCGGCCATAAACCACACGATCTCAGCCTCCTGCTCACACACAACTTCCTGTTTCGCCAGCGATGAAAGAACCACCATTTCCCCCGCTTCTACACACACCTGTCTTTTCTCCTGCTCAAAAACACAAATCCTTCCCGAAAGCACAAACAACACACAAATATCGTTCAGCCCTTTATGTTCCAATCGCTCTCCTTCTCCCAACACCAACTGCTTAAAATAAACGCGGCATTCAGACCTATAATTCAGACAAGACATTGGCTCCCTGCAACAAAACACAGTTTCATATTCCATCGTTTATTTTCTTATATTATCAAGCTAAAATACAACTTTATTTCTAAAAACAATATTATTTTTAGGAATATTGTTTTTCTTTTACAAACACCATTCCGTCACCCGATTTCCGGACATAATAATCGACATAATAATAGCCCGGTAATGATTGTGTGTCTTAACATGTTTTTCGGATTTTGAACAGACTTACCGGAAAAGAAAAAAACCTTTCTAAAACATTAGTTTAGAAAGGTTTGACTTAATTCGACCGCCATCCGGCGTATTTTCTGTGATTCAGGCGGGATTCGAACCCACGACCTACGGCTTAGAAGGCCGTTGCTCTATCCAGCTGAGCTACTGAACCGACGTTTGCTATTTCGCGGTGCAAATATACGGTATAATATTTGTTCGGCAAATTTTTGTATGATTTTTTTCTTCGATTTTTAACAATAAAAGGGAAAACGCATCCCGATCACCGTTCTACAAAGCCCTTTATTTAGGAAACAATTGAATATGAGCACCATAAATATCGATAGGTCATTCCCGTCCGTCTACCCGGAATAAAACACCCACGATTCAGTGCTGTTTTTTCTACTTTAAATCACAGGGGCACTTCACACACCCCGGTATCCCGTAGGCCTTTATTTTAGGCTGTATAAGGCCTTATTAAGATGTTTTAAAATGACTTTTCTTCATTTTTTGCGTAAAAATGTTATATTTGTAGACAATCCAGCAAATATATTGTTTAACCTTATAAAAAACGAGAGGCGTTATGACCCAAAGAAATGTGTTACAATTTGATAATTCCCAACTTTATAACCTATTCAAACAATACTTTCCCGAGTTGGGAAAACTGGCAAAAGAAAGTCAGGATATAACACACTTCAAAACAAGCCTACGCAACTGGATTAAAAATGCAAATACGGAAACGGTTTCCCCTAAAGCCATAGAACGGATTGAACTTTTAATTGAAAACGACGGCAGGGAAATATCCGAACTATCCACAGGCACAGACCTATCCGTCAATACAATCGGGATTTTCCGGGCTTTTCTCCGGAAAGAATTCCCGGAAACCGTGTCCCCGGATCTTTTTATAGACCTGTTCTACCAACTTAAAGAATTGACCGCCCCACAGCTACCGTGTCCGGATAAAAATTTACTGAAACGGCAAATGCTTCGCTGGCCCAGCGGTTTGGACGAATCGGTGATAGAAATCCGGGCAAAGAACAAAGAGCGGATCATTACCGGATTGATACAGAAGATCGAACGTAAGAAAGCACCGACTTCCAGGTATTTATTCCCGGAAGAAGCCACTCCGGAAGAAAAACGCGCTCTCGTTTCCGAATGGTGGAACAGCAGCCGTTTCCATCTGGCAATGGCCATCAAAAGCCCGATGGAATTGAATTTCTTTTTGGGAGGTACCCTGTCGGAGGAAACCATGCAATTGCTGTCGCAAGCCCGGAAAAAAGGCATGCCTTTCTTTATTACACCCTACTATCTTTCATTACTGAACACCGGACAGGAAGGCTGCGATGACGTGGCAATCCGTTCCTATATTCTCTATTCGCCTGAATTAGTCGATAGTTATGGACAAATCGTCGCCTGGGAAAAAGAGGATATTGTTGTGGCCGGACAACCCAATGCTGCCGGATGGCTCTTACCGGAAGGACATAATATACATCGCCGCTATCCGGAAGTGGCCATCCTGATCCCCGATTCGATGGGACGTGCCTGCGGTGGCTTGTGCGCATCCTGCCAGCGGATGTATGATTTTCAAAGTGAACGGCTGAATTTCGATTTCGAAGCCTTGAAGCCCAAAGAAACCTGGGATAAGAAACTGCGCAACCTGATGCGTTATTTCGAAGAGGATTCCCAGCTCCGCGACATTCTTATCACAGGTGGTGACGCCTTTATGAGTCAAAACGCCACCTTACGGAAAATTTTAGACGCAGTCTATAAAATGGCCGTCCGGAAACGGAAAGCCAACGAAGAACGCCCGGAGGGAGAAAAATATGCGGAATTGCAGCGCGTGCGCCTGGGCTCCCGGCTGCCCGCCTATCTGCCCATGCGGGTCACGGACGAATTGGTGGCGATCCTGAAAGATTTCAAGGAAAAAGCCTCTGCCATCGGCATCGAGCAATTCATCATACAAACCCATTTCCAATCTCCTTTGGAAGTCACCCCGGAAGCCAAACGAGCCATCGAGGCCATTATCGCCGCAGGCTGGATCCTCACCAACCAGCTGGTCTATACGGTTGCCGCTTCCCGCCGCGGGCATACGGCAAAACTACGCCAGGTTTTAAATTCCGTCGGGGTGGTTTGCTATTATACTTTTTCAGTGAAGGGATTCCGTGAAAACTATGCGGTCTTTACCCCCAACAGCCGTTCCTTGCAGGAACAATACGAAGAAAAAATATTCGGACAGGTTCCTTTAGATCAGCAGGCAAAACTCGACGAAATCATCTGCAAAGAACGCCCTTTAGGTAAAAAATTAGTATCATTCCTCAAAGAAAACCATTTGCTTTTCGCGGCCACCGACCGCAATGTATTAAACTTGCCTGCCATCGGCAAAAGCATGACTTTCACCACGGTCGGCATAACGGCAGAAGGAAAACGGATTCTCAAATTCGACCATGATGCCAGCCGCCGCCACAGCCCGATTATACATCAGATGCAGGAAATTTATGTCGTGGAAAATAAATCCATTGCTGCTTATCTCAGGCAATTGGAAACTATGGGAGAAAATGTAAAGGAATACAGGACCATTTGGAACTACTCGTCAGGAGTCACCGAGCCCCGTTTCAGCATTTACGAATATCCGGCTTATCCGTTTGCCATCACCTCTCAAATGACCAATTTAGAATTAGACGATCCGGACGGCTGTTAAACCGTCCTTATCTTCTCCATACCTGTGAAGCCGATTGATTATTAAACAAAATCAATTAACTTTGCAGGCCATATATAAAGCCAAATATATCTGCAATAGCATGGAAAATACAACAAAGCCCTCTATCCGGGCACTGGTTCCTTTATTTGTCTTTCTCGGCGTTTATCTGGTGACTTCCATCATCGTCGACGATTTCTATAAAGTGCCTATTACGGTGGCTTTTGTCATTTCTTCCGTAGTTGCCATCGCCATGACCCGCGGTCTTTCACTGAACAAACGGGTATCCCTTTTTTCGGGAGGGGCCGGCGACAAAAATATCCTGCTGATGATTTGGATTTTTATTTTAGCCGGAGCTTTCGCCCAGTCTGCCAAAGCTATGGGAGCCATCGATGCAACGGTGAACCTGACGCTGCATATCCTGCCCGACAACCTTTTGCTGGCCGGCATGTTTTTAGCGGCTTGCTTTATATCCCTATCGATCGGCACTTCGGTGGGGACAATCGTCGCCCTCACTCCCGTAGCGGTGGGAATTGCCGACAAGACAGCCGTAGCCTTACCTTTCATGGTAGCCATCGTAGTGGGAGGAGCATTTTTCGGCGACAATTTGTCGTTTATTTCGGACACCACCATTGCGGCCACCAAAACCCAGGGATGCAAAATGCAGGACAAGTTTAAAGTGAATAGCCTTATTGTCATGCCCGCCGCTGTTATAATGCTGATATACTACATATTTGCAGGCATACAGGTACAAGCCCCCTCACAAATCGGCTCGATCGAATGGATAAAGGTAATCCCCTATCTGGTGGTTTTAGGTACAGCTTTAGCAGGAATAAATGTCATGCTGGTGCTTTTTCTGGGACTTGTCGTTACCGGGATTATCGGAATCCTGACAGCCGGATTCGATTTCTTCGGATATTTCGCTTCTATGGGCACAGGCATAACGGATATGGGAGAACTAATCATCATCACGCTCTTAGCGGGCGGTATGCTCGAACTGATCCGGCACAACGGAGGAATGGATTATATCATCGAAAGGCTGACCCGGCATGTGAATTCGAAACGGGCAGGAGAACTCAGTATCGCCGGACTGGTATGTCTGGCTAACCTATGCACCGCCAATAACACCATAGCTATCATCACCACCGGGCCTATCGCTAAAAACATTGCCATCCGCTTCGGTATCGACCTGCGCAAATCCGCCAGTATTCTCGATACCTTTTCGTGTTTTGTGCAGGGGCTTATCCCTTACGGGGCACAAATGCTGATTGCTGCCGGACTGGCTTCGATATCCCCGTTATCCATCATTCAATATCTGTACTATCCAATGCTTTTGGGTTTCCTGGCGCTGTTAGCGATTTTATTCCGCTATCCCCGTAAATATTCCTGAAAAGAAAAATCCGGTAATTTTCCGTATTTATTCCACCTCGGCACTTCCCAATGCTTTTACATACTCTGCCAGAGCCACCTTATACTGATAATTTACAGAAACGACATTCGTATACGCCTGTAACCAGCTCACCTGTGCAGAAAGCACGTCCAAAATCGGCAATCTTCCTTCATTATAGCTAAAGGTGTTCAATGTCAGTGTATTTTTAGCAATATCCAACGAAGAATAAACAATATCCAATTTTTTAGCAATCTCAACGACATTCGTCCAGGTTTGGTTCAATTCCTGATTCACCCGATCGCGCAATTTACTGCGTTCCAATTCTTTTGTTTCCTCCTGGGTTTGGCTTACCCTCACATGCTGACGGCGTTCCCCCCAATGAAACACCGGAATATTCAATTGCGCATAAGCTATCGTCGAAAAATTAGCCGATCCATCGATATTAATCAGGGTAGTCCCGTATTTCTCCTTGATCCCCACCGCCAGTTGGGGCAAATATTTAGATTTCACCATCCTGGTTTGCAACTTGGCTAACCGGATATTCATCAAAGCCGTCTGGTAATCGGCCCTCTTTTCAAGAGCTTTCTCTAAATCGAGTTGTTCCGGTGTCCACGTTACCTGCTGTATGGAATCGCTCAACGTCACTTCGGCAGTAGCTTCCACCCCCATCATGATATTCAATGCCTGCACAGCGGTTTTATAATTCATCACACTGGTATTCAACTGCAATTCGGCTTCTTTCAATCGATTTTGTACCATAAGCACATCGGTTTTGCTGATAGCCCCCTCTTCAAAACGCTTATTTACAATTTCATACAACTCCCCCACAATACTCACAAATTGCCGGGACAATTGGTAAAGGTCACGGTTAGCCGCCACTGTCCAATAATTCACATCGGCGGCATAAATCATATTATCTATGGTATATTCCACCCCCAATTGAGCAATGGCATGTTGTAGCTTTGCCGCATCATACTGCTTACGGACGGCACTGCCGGAATATACATTTTGCACCAATCCGGCTTCTATTCCATAATTATCGTGCTTTAGGTCTGTGCCCGGAAAAAATTCCAGAGATTCCACCTGATACGAATAATTTCCGGTGACATCCAATTTCGGAAAAAATCCGGTTTTAATCCCCTTTAAAGAATACAAGGCGGATTTCACGGCCTCCTGCGAAGTTTTAATGTCCTGGTTATAATCCAGCACCTTCATCCGGTATTCCACCACCGACAAAGGCTGGGCACTTACGGATTCAGCCCATAGGCTGAACAACAAAATCAGATATATGTTTCTCATGTCTTTCCAGTTTTCCCAATATTTCTAATCTCAATCTGTTTACTCTTCCTCTTTTATCGCGGAGGTTTCGCCCGCCTTTACCCTGAACAGCAAACTGTAAGTCACAGGCAGCACCAAAATCGTCAACAAGCTCGCCACTAACAAACCGCCCATAATACAGGCCGCCATTCCGCCGAACATCGCATCGAACAACAGGGGCAACATCCCCAATATCGTTGTTCCCGAAGCCATAGCCACAGGCACGATCCTCGATTTAGTCGCCTGAATAATAGCCTCCAGCCTGGGTAAGCCCTTCTCTTCCTCTATGCCGATCTGATCTACCAACACAATCGCATTTTTGATATTCATTCCCACCAATCCCAACACACCCAGAATAGCGAAAAAGTCGAGCATTTTCCCGGTAATAAGCAACCCTAACACCACTCCGATAAAAATCAGGGGAACCATCAGCAAAATAATGGTCGGTTTCCGGTAAGCCTTGAATAATAGTAATAACACAATAAATATCAGTATAAAAGTCAGCGGCATATTTTCGCCCAAAGCCTGATTCGATTCAGCCTGGCTTTCATCCTCCCCGAATATTTTGATCTGATACCCCTGAGGTAAATCCATACCTTTCACCGCCGACCATACCTGTGAAAAAGCGGCCATAGCATTCGCACCCCGCCGGGCGTCGCATTGCGCCATCATCACCCTTTCCCGGTTATACCGCTTGATAACATTGTAATTATAATCGAAAGCAAAACTATCCACCACCTGCGACAAAGGCACGGCAAAACCGGAAGGGGAAAACACAGGCAAGGTTTTCATATTATCCAAACTCGATATATCCAAATTCTCCTCTTTCAGCAAAATCGGCATAAACTGGTCTTTTTCCCGGTAATCGCCCAACGCCAAACCGTTCGTGGCGATCTTCAAAGCATAAGCCACAGCCTGACGGGTGATTCCCAACCTTTGCCCCCGTTCCTGTGAAAAAGCCGGTTCCCATACGGGCACTTTATTTCCCCAGCTACTACGGACATCGGTCACCATATCGCAATCACGCATAATCGTCATAGCCCGTTCGGTCAAAGCGGCCAGCGTATCAATATTCTCTCCGATAAACCCGATCTCGATATTGGCCTCCACGGCAGGCGACAATTTGAACAAAGAAGAGCGGATCAATATGTTCGGATAGTTTTCCCTGACATACTCATTCAACCGCGCTTCCAATTCTGCGGTATATTTTTTATCCTTCACCTCCACCAGCAAATTGGCAAAATTGGATTTCGGCCCGAACGAAGTGCTCGCCAGATAATAGCGTAAAGGCGAAGACCCATAAGTGGCCGATACATTGACCACTTCTTCCTGCTGCGACAGAAATTCCTGAATCTTATCCATATCCCGCTCGGTTTCACGGATACTGTAAGCCTCCGGCAGGAAGCAATCGGCCCGGAAATAGGGCTTATCCATACTTGGGAAAAAATTCTGGGGCATCCATCCCATAACCACCAGCGACAGCACGAACAGCCCCACCATGACCAACAGGGTAAGCACCTTATAACGGATCAGCGTATAAAGCAATTTTCCGAACTTATTGTATAGCTTCGTATCGTAAGGATCCTTTCCGGAAGTATCTCTCTGGTCTTTCAGGATGAAATTTCCAAATACAGTGGTCTGCGTCAAAGCCAATATCCAGCTCAACCCCAGCGATACCGCAAGCACAATGAACAAAGGCTTAATCATTTCCGCCACCGAAGAAGGAGCAAGATACAGGGGTAAGAAAGAGAAAATTGCAATCAGCGTTGCCCCCAGCAATCCCCATTGCGGAATGGTAGCACCGTCAATCAATGCCTGCCGACGGCGGACTCCCCGCTTAATGGCGATCTGGGCATTATCGGTCACCACAATGGCATTGTCCACCAGCATTCCCATCGCAATAATAAAAGCAGCCAGGGAAGTACGGTTCAACCCCACCCCGATAAACAACATAATAAGCAAGGTTCCTCCGATCGAGAAAATCAACGAACTGCCGATCAACACTCCGGCACGTACCCCCATCACAAGCAGGATAATAAAAATTACAATCGCCACCGATTCCACCAAATTCAGGATAAAGCCATTATTAGCTTCCCGGGCGATCTGATCCTCCGGGTAGAGCGTCACCATTTCAATCCCCACGGGCATGCGTTCTTCAAGCTGGCTTAATTTCATGCGCACCTGTTCTCCCGCTTTCACCACATCATAATCCGGAGCTGTGGACACTCCCACGCCGATAGCCCGTTTTCCGTTCACCCGGATCAAAGTGCCCGGCGGCTCGAGATACCCTTTTTCGATCACGGTAATATCCCCCAAACGAACCTGCTGTCCGGTTTCCGTTGGAATCAACTGGTTACGAATGTCATTCAGGTTTTTATACGTCCCCTCGGCCAGGATTTTCAACTGGATATTTCCGGCTTTCTTTTCTCCTGTATTAATCAGGGAATTTTGCGACTTTATCGTCTGCATCACCGTATTCAGGTTAATCCCGGAATTAGCCAGTTTCGACATGGAAATATACACATTCACCACCTCTACCTGTTCCCCGAACAACGCCACTTTCTGCACCCCCTCGATTGTCACCAGATCGGTTTTGATTTTCTGCCCCCATTCCCGTAAATCGTGGTAGCTAAATCCTTCATCCGCCGTTAAGGCAAAATAAATACCGAACACATCCCCGAAATCGTCGGACACGGTGATCGTCGATGCCCCCTGAGGCAATTGCGGCTGTATGTTCAGTGTTTTACGGCGTAATTCATCCCACATCTGCGGCATTTCGTCGGGCGGTGTCGCCGGGCTCAGTTCGATATTGATTTTCGACATGCCGTAATAAGATTCCGACTTAATTTTATGTACCCGCCGCATGGTTTGGATTTCCCTTTCGATCGGCTCGGTGATCAACTCTTCCACTTCCTGCGGGGAAGCTCCGGGGTATTTCGTAATCAATACTGCCGTTTTTATCACAAACGGCGAATCTTCTTTCTTGCCCAGCGATTCAAACGAGAATATCCCGCCAATCAACATAATCGCCAGAAAAAAATAAATAACTTTCGGATTATCCAGTGAATACTTCGCTATATTCATATCTTCAGATTTTCAATGCTATTTTAATTCAGGACATTTACCTTTTGCCCTTCGGTGATGTAAGATACTCCGGCCACCACAATCCTGTCGTCGTCTTTCAATCCCGCTTTAATCATTACGTTATCCGTTCCCAACAATTGTTCCGTTTCCACCTTTTGCCGCTTCACGGTTCCGGTTGCAGGCTCATAAAGCCATACCGAAATTTCATTTGTTTTCAAATCTTTGAAGACAGCGCTCAACGGTACCACATAATTGTCGGCAACATCATGGTCGATGCTCAACACCACCTGACACGAAAAACCCGGATAGATGTTGTAAATATCTCTCGAAAAACGGGGATCGGTGATTTTCAGCTTCACTGGAATACCACTGCCGTCGGGCGAAGCATCCACAAATTCTTTTACCGCAGCAGTGAACCAGGTTCCCCGGTAGGTGTCGAATTCCACCTCCACTTTCATCGGAACTCTGGTCAGCCTCACATCCGTTTCGGGCAGGATAAAAGCAACTTCCAGCTTATCGGGATTGACCAGTTTGATAATAGATTCACCCGGCTGGACTTTCTGATAATTTTCAACATATTTCTCCTCTACAAACCCATTGAAAGGGGCTTTCAGCCGGGTATCCTCCAGCGTGTTCTGTGAAGTTTCATAAGCCGCCTTCGCCTTGATAAAATCTGCTTCCGCTATTTCATAATCCTGTTTGGAAATCGCTTGCATAGCCAGCAGGTTTTTATCCCGTTCCATCTGTGATTTGGCTGTAATATAAGCGGCTTTATTCGCTTCATATTGCAGATTATAGTCGATCGGATCGACGGCGGCAATCACCATGCCTTTTTCCACTTTTTGCCCGGCATCCACATTCATCGAAATCAAAGGGCCGGAAACTTTAAAAGCCAGCTTACTGTATTCTTCTGCCTGTACCACCCCGGTATATATCTTTTTCACCGCTTCAAGGGATTCCACGTTTACCACCCTGACCGGACGAACGATATTCTGATAGTTTTCTTTTTTTCCTCCACAGGAAATTCCAATGAGGGCAATCAGGACAATTATAGGTAATTTCAATTTCATGAGCCTGTTTGTTTATTTTAACATTATCACGGAAAATCAATACCGGAGGGTAAGAAACCGAAGGCAATGATTGTCACCTAACGCTAAAGGGCATTCTTTATTATGATACGATTACATGTTCAACAGATAGGAACAGTCCTCCCCTTCCAATCAATCAACAGGCAGATTATCAGCATATACATTCTTCTCCATTTTCCCCGATTATATCCGTTTTATCCACCCCGACATTCCTATCTTTCCCCTTTCACAAAAATCTCCACCGAACTGCCTGACTATACGTAAAGTTGTATGAAAAAGTTTATACGATATTTATAAAAACAAAAAACTGAAAACAAAATCTTTCAGGTTTTGTTTTCAGCCTTTCATTCACTCCGAACCGATGTTCCGATGTTATTTCAATTTCATGCTTTCCGGTATTTTCTCTTTCTTATCCCCGCAAAGATCATTCCTCCCACCACAACCAAAGCTAAGGGCACAAGCAGATTTATCATTTCCCATTTCGAACGTTCCGACTTCAACCGGGTTTTATCCAGCATATAAAAAGCCAGATTCCTGCCGCGTAACTGCATCCATCCTTCATCATCGCAAAGCCAGTTGACACAGTTTAACAGGAAATCACGATTACCATACATCTGCCCGCTATATTCGTCATATCCCAAAGGCACCGGACGGATATTTTCCCCCACCCCATATACCTTATTCCGGATCATATCCCCGTCGGAAATCACAATCGTGCGGCTATATTCACTTTCTCCTTTAAACGGCTGGTCTACTACCCCTTTCAGATTACGATATTGAAACAAGGAACGGAACTTTCCCTCCACCAGCACGGCGATAGGCTTGTTTTTATACCTGAATTTCTCCGGGGTCATTTTCTCCCCGGTAATTGCCAGCGACACCAGGCATGGAGTTTTAGCCGCTGCCGTATACGGTGAAGAAGCCAGCAGAATCGTTTTTTTCAATCCGTCATTTCCGCCAACCGTATCGATGCTATTGGCATAATCCGCCCTCACCGGAGCAATACCATTGGTCAGCGGATGCCGTCCGGCAGGCAACAATAAAGGAGAATAATACCATTTAGCCGGACGAAATTCCTGTTTTCCCCCGTTATTGGCAGACATCACCGGAATCAATACCGCGTTACCGTCGAGAATCAATTCCGGATTGATACGTACCCCATAACGGAACAAAAGGTCTTCTATATTCAACGGTCGGTAAACAGCCATTGCCGTTCCCTGAACTTGCAGCGATTCCTCATCAATATCCACTTCATCCACACACCACATGATCCGTCCGCCGTTCATCACATATTGGTCTATTATATATTTATCCTTTTCCGAAAAATCCTCGGTCGGGCGCGCCACAATCAGGGCATCGTAACGGCTAAGATCGTCGGCCAGGCTATCGGGACTGACAAAATCCACCTGATAATAATACAATAGGGTGTTCGCCATATCCATCACCTCTTCATACGGCAGTTCACCGTGCCCCATAAGAAAAGCCACCGATTTTTTCTCCCCCCGGGTAATCAGGCGGATTGCCTTCGTCAATTCATATTCCAAAGCTTCTATGGAATTATTGATATTATCGTCACCGCTGACTCCCGGAACATTCTGCAATAAATTGACACTCACTTCCGTTTTATTGTCGTATATCACCAGTCCCGGATAGATAATCTGCTGCGACAAGGTTTCATCGTCGCTCCTGCGGTTTAAATTCAACGGCATAATACCGCGTTCGGCCAGATATTTCACCAAAGCCTTTTTCTCCTCCTGATCGCGTATCTCCGCAGGATCGATCAGGTTATAATGAAAATTATTTCCGGTCAGCCTCCTGAATTCTTCGAGCATACGGGTGGTTGCGTATTGCAACTTTTGTATGCCGGGAGGCAAATTACCTGCCAGAAAAATATCCACTTCCATACCCCGGTCTAAGCCTTTCAGCAAATGCCTGGTATTCTCTGAAAGCGTATAGCGTTTATCATTCGTTATATCTGCCCGGACGTAAGAAAGCGAAACGGCAAAATTTACGATCACTAAAAAAGGCAGGATTCCCCACCAGCGTATCCGGGTACCGTGAAACCGACGTATGGTGAGCCACAGGAACAATGAAATCACCGACAGGAAATAAACCACATCGCTCAAATCGATCACCCCACGGGACATCGGCTCGTAATGGTAATTAAATCCCAGGTAAAGCAATTCATTCTGGAAATCCGCCAGCCAGGGAAGGCCGCTCAAAAAATCAAGCCCGGTATAGAGCAGAAAAGAAAGGATCAGCCCATAAAGAAAGGCAACAATCTGGTTATCGGTTACGGCAGAAGCCCAAACACAAGCCGCCACATAAATAGCCGAAAGGAAAAACAATCCGATATAAGAACCGACAATTCCTCCGGTGTCGATATGCCCGGCAGGCATCGACAAAAGCCAAAGGCTCACCGGATAAATCACCGTAGGTAATATAGACAACAACACCAGCGATAGCCCCGCCAGGTATTTTGCCCCCACAATCCTGACCACCGATACCGGACGGGTAAAAAGTAATTCCAGCGTGCCGGAACGCCTTTCTTCGGCAAACAGGCGCATACATAACACCGGAACTAAAAACAGGTATAACACCGGAGCCAAGGCAAAAAAAGGTTGCAAATCCGCCATTCCGCTGTCGAAAATATTGTATGTTCCCGGTACTACCCATAAGAACAGGCCGTTTGCTACCAGAAAAAACGACAAAATAACATACCCCGACAACGAAGTAAAAAAGCTCTTTAATTCTTTCCTGATTAATTCACCCATATTTCAGATTTACACACCGATACCCACAAACAGAATCCTGTTATCCCTTCAGCATACCACTGCTGCGCAATTTGATTTTAGTCAATACTTTCTTCGTATAAAGCGGAAAATCACTTTTTATCATCCAATCATAATAGCCCTGCTGTTCTTTCAACACTTTCTCTACCGGAACACCTTTGTATTTTCCAAAGTTAAAGACTTCCACGTCTTTATCATCGTAAATGATAAACCCTACAAAATCGACATTCCGGTTTTGTGTGGTGAACTTACTCAGGAAATCGATATTATTTTCCAACCGATCGCCGTAACGGTCCAGCTGCGCTTTCAGCACTTCATAGGTCGCCATCGTATCGGCTGCGGCCGTGTGGGCATCTTCCAGCGACTTATCACAATAGAAACGGTAAGCGGCCGACAATGTCCGTTGTTCCATCTTATGAAAAATGGTCTGTACATCGATAAACTTCCGGTGGCTCATATCAAAATCGATTTCCGCCCTCAGAAATTCTTCTGCCAGCAAAGGAATATCGAACCGATTGGAGTTATACCCTCCCAGGTCGCATCCCTCTATATATTTTGCCAATTCCTTGCCGATAGCCTTAAAGGTGGGGGCATCTTTCACATCTTCATCATAAATCCCGTGGATTTTGGACGATTCTTCAGGAATATGCATTTCAGGGTTTACCCGCATCGTCTTCTGTTCTTCTTTACCGTTGGGGAACACTTTCAGCACGGAAATTTCCACGATACGGTCTTTGGCTACGTTTATTCCGGTGGTTTCCAGGTCGAAAAAAACAATCGGATTGGCTAAATTCAAATTCATAATAACTATTTAGATAAAACTAACTCTTTTAATCACAAAAGAGTCGTCCGGCCACCGAACGACTCCTCTTATATGTTCAGGTTATCCCCAAAGCTTACACCATCATCGGCATTAACAGCATCAACAGGTCTTCATCCCCGCCTTCGTTTTCGAAAGGCAAGAACAAACCGGGACGTGTCGGGTCGGAAAGTTCCAGCACCACATTTTCAGCCGCAATGTTCGACAGGATTTCAAGCACAAACGGAGATTTAAAACCGATGGCTATGCTGTCGCCTTCATACTGGCAGGTCAACGTTTCATGCCCCGACATAGAATAATCCACATCCTGAGCCGAAATCACGATTTTACCGTTGCTGACGTCGAATTTCACCAAATTACTGGCCTGGTTCGCCATTACCGATACCCGGCGTAAAGAATTGTATAATTCTTTTTTCTCGATGATGATTTTTTTCGGATTGTTCTGCGGAATCACCGAATTGTAATTCGGGAAACGTCCTTCCACCAAAGTAGAGGTCATTTTATAATTTCCGAACACGAAACAAGCCATTTTATCATTGAATGATATTTTCAATTCCGAATCATCTTTCGGCAGGATATTTTTCAGCATTAAAGCCGGTTTTTTCGGCAGGATTAAAGAGAATTGCCCGTTTTCGCTCTTCGCATCGAATCTTTTATAACGCACCAGCTTATGGGCATCGGAAGCGACAAACGTGAAATTGTCTTCGTTCATCTCCACCAGGATACAGTTCATCACCGGGCGTAAATCGTCATTCGCAGTGGCAAAAATCGTCTTCAGGATTCCTTCCAGAATCAAACCGCACTTTGAAGTGAATTCGGTATTGTTTTCATCGATAGCCTGCTGTAACGGATAATCCTCCGCACTTTCTCCCGGAACGGAGAATTCTCCTTTCTCTGAAATGATCTTCACTTCATTGGTGTCGGTATTGATTTCAAAAGTCAGGGGTTGTTCCGGAAATTCCTTCAATATATCCAGCAATATCTTAGCAGGGATTGTGATCTTTCCTTCTTCTTCCAGGCTTTCCAATTCGATCTTAGCTTCCATCGTCGTCTCTTTATCGGAAGCGGTAGCATATAATATGCCGTCGGCCGCAACCAATAGTATATTATCCAGGATAGGCTGCACAGGTTTACCACCGATCACCTTACTCACCGCTTGCAAACGGGTAAGCATCGTATTGCTTGATACAACAAACTTCATAGATTCAGTATTTTATTTATTAATATTTTTCTCTTAAACTGAACGACTAAAATAATGTTTTTTTCGCGTCCGGTAAAATTTTTTATCGAAATTTTGACATCTAAAATTCCAACGTCTTCACATCCGGATTTGTTTCCGTTCATAATCAATTTGTTCAATTTTAAGAAATACCTTCCTCTTCTTCAGGTGGGGACGTTTGCGGGCGTGAAGCTTTTTTCTTCAATCGCCCGCTTTTACGCAAAGCCTGGTCAAGAATCCACTGGATTTGCCCGTTCGTGCTCCTGAACTCATCGGCAGCCCATTTTTCAATGGCCTCCATGATTTCAGGGTCCACCCGAAGGATAAAACTCTTGTTTTTGGATTCTTTATTCGTCATTTTTCTCTTCCGTTTATTGATGTAAAGTTCCCGTGTTCACAACCGGCTGAGCCGCTTCGTCGGCACACAGCACCACCAGCAAATTGCTGACCATAGCCGCTTTCTTGTCCTCATCCAGTTCAACGATTTCTTCTTCACTTAGTTTCTTCAAAGCCATCTGCACCATGCTTACAGCTCCCTCAACGATCTTTTCCCGGGCCGATATAATGGCATCTGCCTGCTGGCGGCGCAACATCACTCCGGCGATTTCCGAAGCATAAGCCAAATAATTGATCCGTGCTTCCACAATCTCGATTCCGGCAATATCGAGCCGTTCGGCTAACTCATGCTCCAAATGCTCGTTCACTTCATTCCCGCCGGAACGTAAAGTGACTGTTTCCTTATTTTCGTGATCGTCGTAATTATAAAGGCTGGCCACCCGGCGCAAAGCGGAATCACTCTGCACCATAACGAAACGATCGTGAGCCGTGGCAATATCGAAACTGGCTTTATAGGTATCCCTGATCTTCCACACCAGCACCAGCCCGATCATAATCGGGTTACCCGCCTTATCGTTCACCTTGATCGGCTCCACATCCATATTACAGGCACGCAAAGTGATCGGCACTTTATTAAAAAACGGATTCACCCAAAAGAAACCGTTTTCTTTTACCGTTCCTTTATACTTCCCGAAAAAGATCATCACCCGGGCATTGTTCGGCTCGATCTGCATAAATCCTTTGAGTAAAAACAAATCCGCACCGATCAGGAGAATCCCCACAGGCACGCACCATACTCCGGCTGTTTTGGCTGCCAAAAATAAAAAACCCGCCACACAAATCACCACCAAAATCATTACAATTACGACAAAACCCGAAATTAAAATTCCGTCAAATTTTTTCTCTTTTGTTTCCATAGTTTAAGGTTTAAGTAATATCATTTTAATATCACAAATATATCTATTTAAATCTTTCTTCCAAACGAATAAGCAAAAAAATTCCGGAAAATTCATCCGCCCTGTTTATCGGCTTCGAATCTTCCGGAATTTGTGCAAATTTCCGTCACTTATTTTTCAATTCCCCGAACGATCTTTTTATCTCACCAGCATCACCGTTCCGCGTCCCACTTCCTTTCCGTCTGCAAATGCCACCCACACATATATCCCCGACTGGCAATCCATCCCTTTGAATGTGCCGTTCCAACCGCCGTTGAATCCGATTTCATTGGTTTTAAACACCAATTCTCCCCAACGGTCATAGATAAACATCTCAAAACGGCTGACAAAGTTCACCTCCTTCAAATAAAAGCGGGAGTTTTCCGAACTGCTTTTCGGCAGGAAAGCATCCGGAGCCGCGATGTATCTTTTCCGAACGGTCAGGAAAGCGGAATCGGAAGCAACACATCCGATATTATCCCTTACCTCCACGCGATAAGTTCCTTCCTTATCCGCCACCAGCACATCCCCCACACTACCGTCCTGCCAGCGAATCCGGTAAGGCTCGTATTCAGAAACCAAATTCACTTTAAATTCCATAGATTGCCCTTCAAAAATCAACGTATCGGGCACAAATATCTCCGGCAACGAATGTATATCGAAAGAAGTCTCCCCCGAACATCCAAATCGGTCGGTCACACTCAGCGAATAACTACCCGGCTCCCGCAACACACGTCTCCCCCCCTCGAATCCATCCGCCCAGCGGTACGCCGCATACGGACTGCAATCCACCACGATCGAATCCCCCTCACAGGCCGACTTCCCTGCCAGTCGTGGCTCTCCGCTCACCGTTGCGGTCAGGGTATCGCTCCCCTGGCAACCGTAAAGGTCGAACACCGTTGCAACATATAAATTCTCTCCTTCCTGCTTGTCCAGCACTTCGGCCGTATTTTCAGTCAGGGCATGCAATTTACCCGCCGGACTCCATACCACCCGATCGAAATGATCCGTATAAAAATCGGCTTTCAGGGTTAAATCCTGACAAATACCGATCACCGTATCCCGTCCCAATTCCACCCGGGGAGAAGGCAGCAAAGAAACCGTCACGCTATCCGTAGCCTTGCAACCGTAGCGATCGGTTAGTTCCACTCCAAAAACCACTTCCTGCTCCAAAAATCCTCCGGCAGTATATACAGGGTGTAAGACATCGGTCACATCCAGCGGTTCGCTTCCCGTCCACACGATTCCTCCGGCCGAATGCGCGGCAATACCCAGTTCCACCGGGTGACACCACCCTGAAACCATCCGGTCGTCGGCCACCCTCACAAAAGGCTCAGGCGCAATCCGCACCGTATCTCTGGCAAAAGAAGCACAACGTTCCGCATAGTGATATTCCACCGGATAAATCCCGGATTTATCGGTAAACCGAAGCACTTCCACCGATTGCCCTTCCAGCAGATAATAACCGCCTGCCGGATAGCCCTGATCCAGCACCAGAGAATCCGCACAATAGCCTACGGTATCGGGCAATGCAAGCACCACTTCCGGCAACGGGTAATATTCGATTGCCTTTTCTATCCGCAGGGCACATCCGGTTTCAGACGACAACACATTCACGGCTATGCGGCTCTCTTCCTTTCCTCCCCATTCGGCCTGCACTCCGGTTAAATCCGCCTGTCCGGGGATAGTCCCTCCGGTAATATCCCATTGGTAAAGCAGTTTCCGGTCGGTCGTCACAACCCGGTACTCCTGTTGCAGGTCGTTCAGGCAAACCCCGAATTCTCCAGCCAACCCGGCCTGAGGCAATGGCAACACATTTAAATGAATAAAGCAACTATCTTCCCCGCCCCGGCCACTGACAATACATTTATAACTCCCGGCATCCGCCGCCGTCAGTCCCTTCAATTTCAATTCCTCCACCATAGGCACAGACAGCAATTCCCCATCATGATACCATCTATACACCAGCCCCACTGCTCCCAACGCTTCCACCCGGAACACCGTATCCGTCCCGGCACACAATTCTATATCCTGCTCTTTAGGAGTGATAACCGTCGTCTTCCTCCACACTTTCAATTCTGTATCCTTTGCCACGCTACTGCAAATATTGCTCACATTCACCCGGTAAATTCCTCCGTCTTCATATTTCGCCGGGTTGAACAACAGTGAAGTCACCCCATTCATATAAGGCGCTCCATCCTTCTGCCAAACGTATTGTATATCTTCCCCGGTTGCAGTCACATCGATCCGGTGGGTAGCCCCTTCCGTCACAAAAGCATCCGCTGTCAATCCTGTAATTTCAGGCAATTCAACCACATGCACCGTCCACTCCATGATGATTTCCCCGCAGTCTCCCGAAACCCGGCAGGAATACAATCCGGCATTTTCCAATGTTAATTCCTCCACCCGCAACAAAGGCCCGTTTCCGGGCAGAGGCTGTCCGTTATGCTTCCACTCATACGTAAAATCCTCGTCCCCATAACAAGTCGGAGGAATCAGGTCGCCAACATAAGTGTAAGTGCTTCCTTCGCATAAAGTATCGGGACTTGTTGTTTCACGCAACGGCTTATATTTACCGATCTTAATTTCCATGGTAACGGAATCAACACCGCAATCTCCCCTCACCACCACTTTATAAGATAAAGTATCCACCGCCCCGACATCCTCAATCTTCAATATTTCGTGGTCTCCTTCTACCGGAAGCCCATCCTGACTCCATTCATAGCGGTTATTTTCACCCGAAGCCCTCACCACAAGCCGCACAGAATCGTGCTCCGACACAAAACGGTCGGGCGAATGGCTATCGATATGCGTATTCTCTTTTAGTTGCAGCTCATAAGTGATCTCTTTCGTTCCACAAGCCGAAGAAACCCGGCATTTATAGAATCCGGCATCAGGAGAAATAGCTTCGTCGATGTGATAGCTATTTTCCCGGTATCCCACCTCTTCACTCTCTTTGGTCCACACATATTGTAGCAAGTCCCCGTCGGCTTTCACCTCAAAATCCACCTGTTCCCCGGGGCACACCCTCAGCAACGCGTCCTCACTATCGACTGTCAGGGGACGATATAATCCCACATGTACCTGCATTTCCCGGTTACTGCAATTTCCTTTTACGACACAAACATACGTCCCCGTATCCTGTGCCGAAACGGACGGCAACACCAGCTGCCGGGATTCTGCCAATTTACTCCCTTTAAACTGCCACTCATAAGTAGCCGGACTATCGTGCATCACACTCAACACAACCTGCGCCCCTTCGCAAACCGTTGTATCCCCCGAAATATGCACCTGTTTCAGTTCCTCGAGCAACGATACCCTCACCCCCTTCTGCTGTTTCACGCCACATATATCCTCTACCGACAACTCATATATACCGACATTTGTCGATGTCACGACAGGTATATCCACCGTTTTCCCTCCAAAAGTAAAGCCGTTAGGCCCACGCCATTTATAAATCAGTCCGGCACCCGTGACCTGCGGAACGAACCTCACCGGCTGTCCCTCACAGACCGCCGTATCCGAAGGCATTTTCAAAGTTTCAGGTTCCGGATATAACGACAAGTGTACCGTGCCGCCTAAATCGGTCACACAACGGCTTTTGATATGATATTCATACACACCTGTATCCGCCGGAGTAACATAAGCAAGCTCCAACCCATTTCCCTGCGCCTGTCTTCCCGAAGGCAATATCCAGGTGCAAACCGCCGCCGCTACATTCGTTTTTGCCGACAAAACAATCCGGCTTCCCCGGCAAACCGTGTCATCGGAAGAAACTTCCGTCAGTTGCAAAGGTCTCTCGACATCTACCCGGAAAACGGCATCCTCCATCCCACAAACGCTTTCCGCCCGGCACACATAAGTTCCGGGATCGGTTTCGCTTTTTACCCCCGCATTCTGATAATAAGAAATATACCCCCTGCCTATTTCCTGCCAATCACTATTTCCGCCCTGCCAATGAAAGACTGCATCGTCCACATTCACCTCGACACTCAATTTCGCTTCATTTCCCTCACACAAAGACAGGCTGCCGGAACTGGTCTGTACGATTTTGAGCTGCTTACGCACCACCATCACCACCTCTTTCACGGCTGTTCCGCAATCATTAATCACCCGGCAGGCATAATGTCCCGCCATATCCTGTGTAACTCCCGGCAACACCAATTCTGCATCCGCACCCAGTTGCAGGGTACGCCCGTCCTTCTGCCATTCATATAGCTCCCCACCTTCCGCCTGAACTTTCAAACGGACTGCACTCCCGGCACACACATGCAAGGTATCGTTCCGGCGGTCATACTCTCCCTCGCTGCTGATGCGTTCAATCACAGGCACACTTTCAGTCACGACTTCCATTTTCACCGTAACCTCCCCGCATTCATTTTTTATATACCAGGTATACAGTCCTCCTGGAGTTCCGGACGGGAAAGGCATCACGTCCCCGGTGGAATAAACCGTCCCGTTATGTTCCACCCGATATTCCACGCCCGTTTCCCTCCCGCATTCCGGCAGCCGGGCCTTGACCTGAAACGTATAATCTTCTCCCTGACACACCCTCACCGTCGTATCCCGGTTTACCTGGGAAAACTCTCTCACATGCACATTTAAAACCACCCGGTCTGTACCGCAATCACCACTTACCTCACACGTAAATTGCAAATCTCCCTCCGTTCCGCTTCCCACAGAAGACAGATTCAAATAATTGCTGTTTCCCCCTACCACTCTGCCGTCCCGTTTCCACACATAAGTATTATTCTCTCCGGTTGCACGGACATACAAAACCAGATTGTCGGTCAGTCCCACATATTTATGGTCGGGAGTATGGTCTACGATCTTAGTAGGCTCTTTCAATGCCACCCGATAAACCAGCGTCGTATCGCCACATGCCGATCCCAAAATACATTCGTATTTTCCGCTGTCGGCAGCCGTAATACCGTTCAAAACAAGTTCATTTCGCGTATTTCCGAGCGATACATTATTCTTTCTCCAGCTATAAATTAAATCCGTACCTTCCGCATTCACCCGAAGAACGACCTGTTCCCCGATACACACCCGGAAAGCCGATTCCGAGGGTTTCACTTTCAAACCGGAAAGCATACCCACCCGGACTTCTTTCTTCACGCCGGGACATACCCCGGAAATATGGCAAATATACGTTCCTTTTGTTCCTGCTCCCAAAGACGGAACGATAAGTTGCGCGCCACTTTGTTTCGTCCCCGCCGGAGCAGTCCATTCATACCGCAAACCGCTTCCTCCCCCGGTCACTTCCAACAGCACAGGGGTTCCGGGGCAATAATCCTGGTCGTCCGTCACTTTCAGGCGGTCGTATTCATGCAATAAAGAAACCTTCACTTTTTGCTGGCCGGAAAGATTTCCGCATCCGTCCGTCACGGTAGCCACATAAACCCCGGAATCCCGGGCACTCACATTGGGAATAAGCAATTCTGCGGTATGTCCCACGATTTGAATGCTGCCGTCCGCATATACCCTGCTCCACGAATATTTCAAACCCTCTCCCTTTGCCGTAATCCATAATTTAGCAGCGCCTCCGGGGCAAACAGCCGTATCACGGCTCACTTTCACCTGCGATAAAACCGGAAACACAGACACCGTCACGCCTCCTTTAAGCTGCCGTCCGCATTTTTCCAGCACATATCGGTAAACTTTCGCATCCTGCCCTCCCCTTACATCCAGGTATTTTCCCCGGCTTACGGTATTGTCGGGCAATACCCAGCTAATATCCGTCCCGGCTTCAATGGCTTCCACCCACAAACGCACAGGCTCTCCCACGCAAACGGTGGTATCGTTGGCCACAGCGCGCAAACGCGGCGTATCCCCCACTTTCAGCACGGAATACACCGTATCGCGTCCGCAAGTCCCGGTCACCACACAGCGATACTTACCCGCGTCGTTCAATCCGGCGCTGGGTTTACGGTATACCACTTCATCGGCGGTAACGGGCAACCATCCTTCTCCCGTTTTCAGCCAGTCGAAAGCCGGAGCACGCCACGAATATTTCAAACCATCCCCGGTAATCCGGTCGGCACTCAGCCGGGCTTCTTCATTCAGGCAAACAGCCACCGTATCGACTTTCAATCCGGTGTTCCGCAATTTTTCCGTCACTCCCACCGCAAACTCTACGCTTTTATCGCCGCAAGCGCCCGTCACCGTACAGGAATACATTCCGGCATCCCGATCCCGGTCGGCAACAGTGATCTGCATGGAACTTTCGGTACTCAACGTCACCCCGTCACGCATTCTCACCCATTTATATCCAGTGATACCACTACCGATGGCATTCGCATCGATCTTCAAATCCGCCTCCTCACACACTTTCAAATCGGCTAATTTAGCCAGATCGACCTGAGGCAATATCTTCACTTTCACTTCTCCTACACCCAAAACCACAGGAGCGAAAGAAATATCGTCCAGCGTAAAATCATTACCGCTGGCCGCCTTGACTTTATTAATCAAAGCGATAGTTGCATGGTCGTTATCCGCCGTCCATATTTTATACAGTTGCTCCCACCTTCCTCCCGCCGAAGGGCTGTAACTGTCGTATATCCCTCCCAGTCCCTGGCCGTTAATGGTAAAGTCGAGTTTAGGAGGATTAGCGCCTCCTATATTCGCCGTCCAGGCCGAAAAAGCATACTGCTTACCGGGAATCACATCCTGAATATCCGTTTTCCATACAATTCTGTTGCGATTCTCAGAGGCATCCCCGTTTACCACCAATAAATATCCCGTACCATCCCTTTTCGTATGGTCGATAATATTCAAAAAATACATATGATTTTGGCGGGTATTCTGTACAATCTTACAAGTACCTTCCGGATGCATGGAAGTACTATAATTACTATAAACGTATGTATAATCGGACTCAAAAGAACGGCATTTCCACACTTCATTCCACCAGGGCCCCGACGCATAACAATCGCTTTCTCCCAACTCGAAATCCCCGTTCTTGATCCGTTCGTCATACCGGAGGATATATTTCACATTCAACTGATAAGTTACCGTAGCTTTAGGACTGACCACCACATTACGGGTTGTTCCCACCACCACACCGGACTCTTTTTCTTTCCACTCATACTCCAAAACGTCCTTGTCGTCGATCCCGTCAGCACACTTCAGGGTAACCCTCTGGTCGATGCAAGCTTCCAAAGTATCTACGCCCATTGAAATAACTTCCTTGATTTCTTCCGGCCCTGTGGTTGCAGGCAAAAGCACATTTTCTGCGGAAACATCCGCCCGGGTAATCTGACACAGACAGGCAATCACCAGAACCCCTGCGACGGTAAACAGTTTCAACACACGCATAAAACTTTGTTTTATAATCCAATAACACAACTACACAAAAAAAATAAAGTGTATTGAAAGTCTCTTTCAATACACTTTACAAGTGTACAATGTTTTTTGCAAATAAAAAACAAATTATGACATTATTTCTTCCACTTCCTCCACGGTGATCGGCGTACGTTTATCTCCCAGAAAACGCGATCCGTCTTTCGTGATCAAAATATCGTCTTCCAAACGGATTCCTCCGAAATCTTTGAAGCCTTCGATCTTATCGAAAACCAGAAAATCTTTATGCAATCCTTGCTGCTTCCACTGGTCGATCAAAGCCGGAATAAAATAACAGCCCGGTTCGTCCGTAATGACAAAACCTTCCTGCAAGCGGCGTCCCATTCGCAGAGAAGAAGTCCCGAATTGCTGGATCGGACGGACTTCGTCATCATATCCCACATTAATCTGCCCCAGGTCTTCCATATCGTGCACATCCAGCCCCATCATGTGTCCCAATCCGTGAGGCATAAATAAAGCATGCGCCCCGGCAGCTACCGCCTCATTGACGTCACCCTTCATCAACCCCAGGTCTTTCAAACCCTGTGCCAGCACTTTACATACTTCGAGGTGCACATATTGATAAGTCACACCCGGACGTGCCAGCTTGATAGCCTCATTGTTACAAGCCAGCACAATATTATAAATATCTTTCTGACGGGCGGTAAACTTTCCGCCTACGGGCACGGTACGCGTAAAATCAGAACAATAATTCATCACGGTTTCCGCTCCGGCATCCGTCAGCATCATGCGTCCCTGTTGTAATATCTGGCTATGGTCATGGTTATGCAAGGTTTCCCCGTTCTGAGACATAATCACCGGAAACGACACCATACTGCCGTAGGAAGCTGCAATTCCCTCGATCAATCCGGCGATATACTGTTCTTTCACTCCCGGCTTACAATGGCGCATAGCTGCCGTATGCATCTCGTAGCCGATATTACAAGCCTTCGTAATCTCTTCTATCTCACAAGGTTCTTTCACAGAACGCAGGGATACCACAGCTTTGATCAGCTCCAAAGAAGCATAATTCTTAATCAGGGAATGATGAATTCCCAACAAATCTTCCAGCAATACGACATTCCTGAAACGATAAGGAGGTAAAAAATGAATACGGCGTCCCTTTGAGATAGCTTCTTTCAGGCAAACCGCAAGTTCTGCAAACGGAAATGTGGTTTCCACACCGACTTTTGCAGCCAGGTCTTTCACCAAAGGCTGAGGCCCCATCCAAATAATATCATCTATGTCTACATCATTCCCGAAAACATACTCTTTCCCGGCATCCACATCCAATACCCCGGCAAAACCCGGCAAATTCAGGCCGAAGAAATAAGAAAAAGAACTATCCTGACGGAATTTATAGGTATTATCCGTATAGTTGGCCGGAGCCTCCCCGTTTCCCAAGATCAATACCAAACCACCGCTCATCTTTTCCATCAGCTTTTTCCGCCTGTTCTTATAAACACTTGTTTCAAACATATCTTTATATTTTAAAGTAACTATTTTCCATATCCTAAGAAGTCACAAGATAGAAAAAAAACAAAAAAAGAGGAAATAGAGTGGTATAAAATTTCCCGTCCGATTTCAAATACAAAATAAAAGACGGGAAACTTAAAAAAATAGTCGCTGAAAAACGGGAGATTTTTCCGCCCGCTTAAACACGCCGGAAAGTACGGTCACGAAAAATAAAAGCGGCAAACGGTAAACAAATACCGGCGATCACCACCAGCCATGCACCGTATTCCACCTTGACCTGACTACCCATAATTCCATACATATTTCCTCCCAGGCTGAACATTCCTTCCTTTGCGAAATAAATATCGATTATTTTCCACAGCACGACAAACGAAGCCAATAAGCTGCATATCGTCACACACCAGGATATACCCATTGTCATATCCTCGTGCAAATTTTTCCGCACAGCTAAAATAATCGTCACAATAAACATCAGGATAGTAAACCATCCTGAAGACGACATTCCCGAAACCGTTCCTATTTCCATAATCCTGTACCAGGGTAAGAAAGTAGCTATAATTCCGATGATAGCCACAATCAATACCGCAAATCTTTGTCTGTTCATAGTTTTAAATTTTATTATTCAAACATTCAAATGTTTTTATTAATTTAAATCTATACGCTTCATTCCCCTTAAAAGTTCGCCCGTTTCCTTCATTTCCTCTCTCCGTTTCAACTATTGCCCTCTGTTTCCGTGTCTCCCGAAACCTCCTTCTTCCGCCCTATAAACATCCTCTCCCCACCCCCTTTTATCCCTCCACATTTATTCTTCCAAATTCCCTTTTTTTATCTCGTCAATTACTTTCCGACACACTTAATTTTATCCTGTTTTTCTTATTTTTTCCCTTTTCAGAACAACTTAATACGCTATTTTTTAATATATTACACAAAGCCTCCCCCCACTTTCTAAAAAATTAAAATAAAGTGGCAAATTTCTTGATATTCGCAATTACAATCCGTAATTTTGGAACGCAATTTGTTGTAAAACGTTTTCGTTAGCTACAAAATCCAAAGTATGTGGACCAGGATTGTATTATAAAAGCATCGATAATTAAACAGTTTATTATATTTTTAACAAAAACATTTTTAGTGATGAAACCGACTCATATTGAACACATCGGTATTGCTGTACAGAGTCTTGACGAGGCAATTCCTTTCTATGAAAAAGTATTAGGTCTGAAATGCTATGCCATTGAAGAAGTGAAAGACCAAAAAGTGAAAACGGCCTTTTTCCAGGTAGGGCAGACTAAAATCGAATTGCTCGAATCTACCGACCCGGAAGGTCCTATCGGAAAATTCGTTGAAAAAAATGGCGGTGGTATGCACCACATGGCATTTGCAGTAGACGATGTGGCAGAAGCCCTGAATGAAGCGGCAGAAGCCGGTTGCCAACTGATCGACAAGGCCCCTCGCAATGGTGCAGAAGGCTTGAAAATCGGTTTCTTACACCCGAAATCAACCAACCGCGTACTAACCGAACTTTGCGGTAAGAAATAAACGAGTTACGAAGGTTTACCGTCCGGCAAAATTCATAAGCCTATATTAATCCGATACAGACTTGTGAATTTTGTGGATTTAAAGAACCTGATAGCTTTATAAACATTCAAACTTAAAAAACATGGCCACAAATCAAGATAAAGTAAAAAAACTGATAGACCTCCGGGGAGAAGCCAAATTAGGAGGCGGACAAAAAAGAATCGATTCTCAGCACCAGAAAGGTAAGCTGACAGCCCGTGAACGTATCGACATGCTGCTCGACGAGGGTAGCTTCGAAGAATTCGATATGTTCGTCACCCACCGTTGCACCAATTTCGGCATGGAAAAAAATAAATTCCTCGGAGATGGCGTCGTTACCGGACAGGGAACGATCGACGGACGTATCGTATTTGTATTTGCACAGGATTTCACCGTATTCGGCGGGGCATTATCCGAAACACTCGCGCAGAAAATCTGCAAGGTTATGGATAAAGCCATGACGGTAGGCGCTCCGGTGATCGGATTAAACGACTCCGGCGGTGCACGTATTCAGGAAGGTGTGACTTCACTGGCCGGATACGCCGAAATTTTCGAACGCAATATTCTGGCATCCGGCGTGATTCCGCAGATTTCCGCAATTTTTGGGCCGTGCGCCGGAGGAGCTGTGTATTCTCCTGCACTTACGGACTTTATCCTGATGACCGAAGAAAACTCATATATGTTCGTCACCGGGCCGAAAGTGGTGAAAACCGTTACCGGGGAAGATATTTCCACCGAAGACCTCGGAGGAGCCCGTGTTCACTCCAGTAAATCGGGAGTTGCTCACTTCATGGTGGAAAACGAAGAAGAAGGTATCCTGATTATCCGTAAACTATTATCCTACCTGCCTTCCAACAACCTGGAAGACGCTCCGGTCATCGATAGCACCGATCCGATCGACCGTCTGGAAGATCGTCTGAACTCGATCATTCCCGATAATCCCAACCAGCCCTATAACATGCTGGAGGTGATCGAATCGATCGTCGATAACGGGGAATTCCTGGAAGTACATCGGAATTACGCTAAAAACATTATCGTCGGCTTCTGCCGCATGGGAGGCATTCCGGTAGGCGTAATCGCCAACCAGCCTAATTTCTATGCCGGAGTTCTCGACATCGAAGCATCCCGCAAAGCGGCGCGTTTCGTGCGTTTCTGCGACTGTTTCAATATCCCGATCCTTACTTTGGTAGACGTTCCGGGATTCCTGCCGGGCAAAGTGCAGGAGTATGGCGGTATCATCACTCACGGAGCGAAACTAATGTTCGCTTACGGAGAAGCTACCGTTCCCAAAGTTACCGTTACCCTGCGTAAATCATACGGTGGAGCTCACGACGTGATGTCATGTAAGCAATTGCGCGGTGATTTCAACTACGCATGGCCTACGGCACAAATTGCGGTAATGGGTGCGCAGGGAGCCATCGAGGTGCTCTACGGAAAAGAAATCGCAGCGATCACCGATCCGGAAGAAAAAGCGAAATTCATCGCAGAAAAAACCGATTCTTACAACGAAGCTTTCGCCAACCCTTATCAGGCAGCTTCATTCGGATATATCGACGATGTTATCGAACCGCGTAACACCCGTTTCCGGGTAATCCGCGCATTCGAAAGCTTACGCACGAAAAAAGTGGTCAATCCACCGAAAAAACATAGTAATATACCCTTATAAATAAAGAAATATGACAAGTTTAATCATGCTCGCCACAGACGCCGCAGCAGAAGCAGGTGGATACACAATTTCCATCGTGAGTATTCTGGTGGTATTTATTTCTCTTGCCATTTTGGTTTTTATCTTTATGGGAATTCCCAAACTTTTGGAAATGAACATCAAAAATAAACTGAAAAAAGAAGGGAAAACCGAGGAAGCTCAATCCGTGAACGTGCAAGCCGATGTCAATGTGGCTATCGCTATGGGACTTCATATGTATCTGAACGAATTGCATGACGAGGAAAGTAACATCATCACCATCCGCAATGCACAGAAACAATACTCTCCGTGGAGTTCTAAAATTTACGGTGTACAAAACCAACCGCTGAGAAAATAATTAATGAAAAACGATTAAAACTATGAAGAAATATAAATTCAAAATCAACGGGCAGACCTACGAAGTTGAAATCGGTGAATTCGATGGAAACAATGCAAAAGTAGCCGTAAACGGAACAGCTTACGACGTAGAGATAGAGGGAGAAGATAAAAAAACGAAAACTCCTGTATTGGCTCGCAAACCTGTGGTGAATAAGCCGGGAGAAGGCGACATCAAGAAATCGGCAGACACGGGAAAAGCCTACAAAGTAAGCTCCCCACTCCCCGGAACAATTAAGAAAATCAATGTTTCCGTAGGAGCTACCGTAAAAGCAGGAGATTGCCTGATGATTATGGAAGCCATGAAAATGGATAACAACATCGTTTCCGAAAAAGGCGGTGTAGTGAAAGCGATCCTCGTCAAAGAAGGCGATTCCATCTTACAAGGAGACACTTTAGTAGAACTTGCATAAATACAAAAATATGAACAAACTTATTTTTATATTGCTGTCGTTCCTGTTTGTGGTGACAGGCAATGAATATTGCCAGGCATCCGGACACCGCAGCTTAAAAGAAGAGCTTGTCCATGGCAAGTGGGTGAATAAGACCGACGGTTATATCCCCAATGCTGTCGGAACATCCGACAGAACTGTCGCCCGGTATAAAACCTATTCGTTTTTGGACGACGGCACTTTCACCATGGACTCTATCAAGCAGCGCTACACGGGAACGTGGAAGCTGAACGGCGATACCGTAGTCATGAACTACAACCCGAAAGTAATCACCGAGTTTAAACCGAATTTAGACCCTAACGGAAACGGAGGTTACCTGACACACGACGTCACCGTAAACTTAGGCGAAAGAAAAGCGTGGTTTGCAGAAAATATGCTTCATTTTTCCGCCCCGGTGATGAACGCAGTGCACAATTCCGATGCTGTTGCCGGAATGAAAAATTTCTGGGAATTTACCGGATTTGCCAATGCCACCTGGAAAAACCTGGTGATGATTCTGGTAGCCCTGTTTTTCATCTACCTGGCCATCCGCTTCGACTATGAGCCAATGTTGCTCATCCCGATTGGAATGGGTATCATCATCGGAAATATTCCTTTCTATATGGGGGAAGCGTTTAACCTGAAATTAGGAATCTATGAGCCGGGATCGGTGTTGAATATCCTGTATTCGGGGGTTATCAACGGTTGGTATCCGCCTTTGATCTTCCTGGGGATCGGAGCCATGACCGACTTCTCCTCGCTGATTTCCAATCCGCGCCTGATGCTTTTGGGAGCGGCTGCGCAGTTAGGTATCTTTGTAACCTTCCTCGGGGCTCTTTGGTTAGGATTTGCTCCTCCTGAAGCTGCCGCCATCGGTATTATCGGTGGAGCGGACGGTCCCACGGCCATCTTCCTGTCGTCCAAACTGGCGAACGGTGTCAATATGCTGGCCGACGGAACGCTGGTGAAAAACCTGATCGGTCCGATCGCTATCGCCGCGTATTCCTACATGGCATTGGTTCCGGTGATCCAGCCGCCTGTGATCAACCTGCTGACCACGAAAAAAGAACGGAAAATCAAGATGCGTGCCCCACGTGCCGTAAGCCGTCTGGAAAAACAACTATTCCCGATCATCGGCCTGCTGCTGACGGCCTTTATCGCACCTTCGGCTCTTCCGTTGCTGGGAATGTTATTCTTCGGTAATTTGCTGAAAGAATCTACGGTAACCAATCGTTTGGCCAACACAGCCAGCAACGCCCTGATCGACATCATTACGATGCTGCTGGGTATCACCGTAGGAGCTTCCACTCAGGCCGACGTATTCCTGACAGAAACTTCCATCAAGATATTTGTGCTGGGTGCTTTCTCGTTCGTCATCGCCACAGCCGGCGGTGTATTGGTTGCCAAACTCATGAACGTGCTATCGCCGAAAGACAACCCGATCAACCCGATGATCGGTGCTGCCGGAGTTTCGGCCGTCCCGGACAGCGCCCGTGTGGTACAAAACATGGGATTGAAGAACGATCCGACCAACTATCTGCTGATGCACGCGATGGCTCCCAACGTGTCGGGAGTGATCGGATCGGCCGTAGCTGCCGGAACGCTGTTGAGCTTCCTGATGTAACCCCCTCCCTCCGGGAGGATAATCCCATAAAGTCTGTAAAGTCTAAAACCTTTACAGACTTTTTTTCATATCTTTGTTCCGCATCCCCGGCACAAACGGGAACAATAAAATTTTAATCTGAGCGCACATTATGATTCGTGGTTTTGGAAGTGACAATTTTTCCGGTGTATTGCCGGAAGTGTTCAAAGCATTGGAAGAAGCATCTTACGGACATCAGCATTCTTACGGAGAAGATACCTTCACAGAAAAGGCCAAACAAGATTTTAAAGCCATTTTCGGGGAAGACATAGATGTTTATTTCGTATACAACGGAACAGGGGCCAATATCCTTAGCCTGTCCGCCTTTACTCATTCCTACAATTCTGTGATATGTGCGGAAACCGCCCACATCAACGTGGACGAATGCGGGGCGATAGAAAAGCAAACCGGATGTAAGCTATTGACCGTTCCCACTTTCGACGGGAAACTGAATATCGGGCTAATCCAAAATCACATGCACAATTTCGGCGACCAGCACCACACCCAGCCGAAAATCATTTCAATCACCCAGTGTACGGAACTGGGCACAGCCTATACGCTGGATGAATTAAAAGAAATCTGCGACTTTGCCCATGCACACGGCTTATACGTGCACATGGACGGGGCGCGCCTTTCCAATGCCATCGCCTATTTAGGCTGCACTCCCGCAGAAATGACGGCTAAGGTCGGAATAGACGTACTCAGTTTCGGAGGCACGAAAAACGGGATGATGTTCGGGGAAGCCGTCATTTTCTTCAACACCTCTTTTTCCAAAGAAGTAAAATACATCCGTAAACAATTGATGCAGCTTCATTCTAAAAGCCGCTATATTGCGGTACAGTTTTCTGCGGTACTGAAAAACGGACTATGGCTGAAAACCGCAGCCCATGCGAACGCTATGGCGCAGCGTTTGGCCAAAGAAGCGGCAACCATTCCGGGGATAAAAATTACCCAGGAAGTACAAGGCAACGAAATATTCGCTATAATCCCCCGAGAAAAAATCCAACAGTTGCAAGAAGATTGTTTTTTCTACGTGTGGGATGAAAACGCTTCCGAAGTACGCTGGGTGTGTTCCTTCGATACCACGGAAAGCGATATTATCGAATTTATAAACCTATTGCGGAAAGAACTTTGCTAAAACAACCGGAACACTCCGGCGCTCTACCCATGACACACGAATTTATACGGACAGAAGACGGTAGCACCACGCTGTACGTGCCGGAACTGAATGAGCATTATCATTCCGTGCATGGAGCGGTGCAGGAATCCATGCATATTTTTGTCCGCGCCGGGATAGAATATTACCGGGAGAACATACAAAACTCCCCGGATTCTTTAAGGATTCTGGAAGCCGGATTCGGCACAGGCTTAAACGCTTACCTGACATTGGTATATACCGCAACCCAGGAATTACCCGTGGTTTACCACAGCCTTGAAAAATATCCGCTCACACCGGAAGAGGCGGCCCGGCTAAACTACACGGAGCAGATCCCCTATCCCCGCCCGGAACATTTTGCCCGGCTGCACGAAGCCCCCTGGGAAACGCTTACGGCAATTACGCCGGATTTTTCCCTTTGCAAACATCGGCAGGATTTGCGGGACACCTGCTTCCCGGCGGAATACGACATCGTATTTTTCGATGCCTTCAACCCCGATGTGCAGCCCCACCTCTGGACGGAAGAAGTGTTCCGGAGGTTCTTCGATGCCCTGAAACCCGGCGGCATACTTGTAACCTATTGTGTGAAAGGCATCGTAAAACAGGCTCTCCGGCAAGTGGGCTTCAGCCTGAAACGCCTGCCCGGCCCTCCGGGAAAGCGGGAAATGCTCCGGGCGACCAAACCCGCCGGACAAGAAAATGAAAAATGCTAACCTATGAACCTGCCGGAAATCAAAAAATTGCTGGACGAAAAATATTTGGAATACTGTAAATCGGATTTTTTCATCGAAACCGACCCGATCCAGATACCCAAAATGTTCGAAGAAAAAGAGGACATTGAAATTGCCGGATTCCTCGCCGCTTCGCTGGCCTGGGGACAACGTCCCACGATTATAAAAAAATGTAAGGAATTAATGCAGGCGATGGATTATGCCCCGGCGGATTTTATCCGTCAGGCGGAAGAATCCGACCTGGAACGGTTTTGCCATTTCAAACACCGGACATTCAACGCTTACGATTGTTGCTATTTTATCCGCTCCCTGTCGAACATTTACCGGAATCACGGGGGACTGGAAAACGTGTTCACGACAGCCTGGGAAGAAAACCGCGATATGTTCGCCGTCCTACGCCACTGGCATGCCGTTTTCACCGAACTTCCGGCAGAAAACCGGGTACTGCGGCACATTGCAAACGTGGACAAAGGCTCTGCCGCCAAACGTGTCAATATGTACCTGCGCTGGATGGTACGCAGCGACCATAGCGGAATCGATTTTGGATTATGGAAAGGAATCCCCGTATCGGCCCTGCTCATACCCCTCGACCTGCACACCGGAAATGTAAGCAGGCAACTGGGACTGCTCACCCGCAATCAAAACGATGCCCGAGCCGTACAGGAACTCACGGAACGCCTCCGCGAATTCGATCCTGCCGATCCCATCCGTTACGATTTCGCCCTTTTCGGCTTAGGAGCTTTCAAAGAAAAGACGTAATCCCCCCCTCTTCCGCTTTCACCAATCACGCCTAAAATATTGTTACAAAAAAGCGGGAAAGATAAACTTTCCCGCTTTTTATTTCTTTCCGGTAAATCAGAATTTATTCTCATGCACCTTGCTTTCGTCCCATTTATCTTTCGGGCTATGCGGCATAGCAGGATAACCAATGGGAATCACACACAAGGGTTTGATGTGTTCCGGCAAAGCGGTGTATTGGCTCACCACAGCCATACGGTCGTCATACGGATAGGCAGCCGTCCAAACAGCCCCTAAATCCAGAGCTTCCGCAGCCAACAATATATTCTGGGTAGCTGCCGAGCAATCCAGGTACCAATACGACGATTTTGTAGTATCTCCACAAACCACAATCGCCATCGGTGCCCCCGTCAGCATTTTGGCATAAGGTAAAGCGGCAGCCATCGAATCGAGCGCAGCCCGGTCGGTCACAACCACAAATTCCCAGGGACGCACATCCTTGCCGCTGGGAGCAGCCATTCCGGCTTTCAGCAAGGTTTGCACTTTTTCTTTTTCCACCGGTTTCGGTAAATATTTTCTCACGCTTTTCCGCGACATGATATTTTCTATCGCATCCTGCGTTTGTATTTTCTGTTCACTGTTTCCGCTGTTACATGAAGTTGCCATAATCGTCAGTATTAATGCTATAAAACCTATTATTGTCCTCATCTTTTATACTATTTATACGGGTTAATTGTTATTTATGCCATCAAGCTCGTTCAAAACCTTTTACACGAATATTCTCATAGGGGCACATTTTATACGATCCGCTCCTTAGCCAGGCCGTAATAAGGCATACGTTCCGCCCGGTGCTTACACACGAAATCGCGTATCTCCTCATCGGCCAGATGGCTCACCATCGGACGCTTGTGCTTCCCCCGGATCAGCCGTTCGGTTATCGTATCCACGTCCGTATCCAAAAAAATGGTATGTCCCTGAGCATTCATATATTCCATGTTATCGTTAAAACAAGGCGTTCCGCCCCCGGTCGATAAAATAAAATCCTTATACAGTTCACACACTTCTTTCAGATACCTGGTTTCCAGTTTCCGGAATCCGGCCTCTCCCACGGCGGCAAAAATCTCCGGAATCGTCCGCTTTTCACGATCCACGATATAGGCATCCAAATCGATAAAGCGGATACCCATTTCTTCCGCCATGCTTTTGCCCCGGCGGGTTTTCCCGCAAGCCATATAGCCAACCAAAAAATATTTCATCCCTTAACTTATCTATCTTCACCCCACTTATCCTTCCCTTCGTGTTTTATATTTATCGATGATTTCACCTTTCCAGCAATCATTCCCAACAAATCCTCTTCCGCTTTTCCGGCCTCTTTATTCAAAATCCAGTTTCATCTGCTCATCTTCCGCCAGCTCTTCCGGATTCGTGATCTCGAACTCAACTTCACGATTCATTTCCTGCTCGTCCTCTTTCACCAAAGGCTCGATTTCCCGGATTTCCTTCACCTCAAAAGTGGTCACCCGCTTCCCTCTCGCCTTATAAGATTTCTCGGCAATGAACTCGTCGGCCACCACCACCTCTGCGGGACGGTTTTCATAACGCCCGCCGAACACAATCTCAAAACGCGGATGCCGCTCACTGCTCAAACATACCAAACGCGAGCCTTCCGTATCGCCGATAATCGAATTCAGCTTGGCCGAATCTTCGAAACGGAAACGCTTCAGGTAATAATACTGCTGTTCCGCATCGTAAAAGACAGCCGACCATACCGTATCGGGATTGTATTTCTCTAAAATCAGGTAACCGTCATCATAATGGTTACCGAGGTCAAAATCGGAAGTATAGAACGTGCCGTTCTTGTTTACCACCAAAATGCGTTCCTCTCCCTGAAATTCTCCCAGGTATTTTCCCCGCTCATCGGTATTCAGGCGCAATACATCCTCGTCGAACCAAATCTTACGCCCACCCAAAGTTGACACCCCTTTCTGCACCACGCTGATCTTATGAATATCGTTTTTCGACAATGTATTTCCCTGTGAATCCCGTCCTTTGATGGCCAGGTCGGCAAAATCGTACTCAAAAACCAATTTTTTAAGGCTGGGCTTAGGTTTCAGGCACACTTTAATCACTTCCGCCTCACCGTTCGGATTAGCCGAAAAATGAATCACCCGCGATCCCGCCGTTCCTTTGGTCAGGTTATAAACCTTATCCCGGGTCACACCCGTCACATTAAACCGCTTCACGTAGGCCACCCCATAACGTCCGTCCCGGTAAACCACATTATAGATCGTACGCTTATCGTTCTTCTTGAACACATTCACATACAACACATCTTTCCCCACGAATATCTTGTCCGCCACTTTAGTCACATAATAGCTACCGTCTTTCTTAAAGATAATCACCTCGTCCATATCGGAACACTCGCAGATAAACTCGTCCTTTTTCAGGGCTGTCCCGATAAATCCTTCCTCCCGGTTGATGTATAACTTCTCGTTGGCAATGACAACCTTAGCCGCTTCGATATTCTCGAAATTGCGGATTTCGGTTTTCCGTTCCCGGCCTTTACCGTATTTTGTCCGGATACGTTCGTAATAAGCAATCGTATATTCGATAATATGCTCTATATTATTCTTAACCTGGGAAATTTCGTCCTCCAGATTCTGAATCTTTTTATCGGCCTCGTCCGAATCGAATTTAAAGATTCGTTTCATCCGGATTTCGAACAGCTTCAAAATGTCGTCATCGGTCACTTCCCGGTAAAAATTACCGGTAAAAGGTTTTAGCCGCTTCCTCACATGGGGAATTGCCGCTTCGCCCGATTCACTCTCTTCGTATTCCTTATCCTTGTATATCTTTTGCTCGATAAATATCCTTTCCAAAGAAGCAAAATGCCATTCTTCCCGCAACTCACTCAACCGGATTTCCAATTCCAGCTGCAGCAACTTCACCGTATCGTCGGCCGATTGACGCAAAATATCAGAAATCGGCATAAAACACGGCTTCTCATTCTCGATCACACAGGAATTCGGGGAGATCGACAACTCGCAATCCGTAAAAGCATACAAGGCATCTATCGTCTTATCGGAAGAAACCCCCGGAGCTAAATGAATCAATATTTCCACATCAGCCGCCGTGTTATCGTCGATCTTTTTAATCTTGATCTTCCCCTTATCGTTTGCCTTGATAATACTATCGATCAGCGAAGAAGTGGTTCGCCCATAAGGGATTTCAGTAATTTTCAGTATTTTATTGCTGTTATCCTTCTCGATCCGGGCACGTATTTTCACATTTCCTCCCCGCACTCCATCGTTATATTTCGCCACATCTACCATCCCTCCGGTAGGAAAATCGGGATATAAAACAAAATCCTCGTGCTTCAGGTGGGCGATACAGGCATCGATCAACTCGATAAAGTTATGCGGCAAAATCTTCGAAGCCAGTCCCACAGCAATTCCTTCCACCCCCTGGGCAAGCAGCAAAGGAAACTTCACCGGCAATGTAACCGGCTCCCGGTTTCTTCCGTCATAGGAAGGTTTCCAAATCGTAGTTTTCGGGTTGAACACCACCTCCAGCGCAAACTTCGACAAACGGGCTTCGATGTAACGGGGAGCGGCAGCAGAATCGCCCGTGAGGATATTCCCCCAGTTTCCCTGACAGTCCACCAACAGGTCTTTCTGTCCCAATTGCACCAAAGCATCCCCGATAGAAGCATCCCCGTGCGGGTGGTACTTCATCGTATTTCCAATGACATTCGCCACTTTGTTATAACGCCCGTCGTCCAACTCGCGCATGGAATGCAGAATACGCCTCTGCACGGGTTTCAACCCGTCGTTCACATAAGGCACGGCGCGTTCCAGAATAACATACGACGCATAATCCAGAAACCACTTTTCATACATTCCCGACAAATGCTGGATCGAACGAATATGCCCGTGTTCCTCCTGTCCTCCTACGTTTACTTCGATCACCTGCTCGTCTTCCTCCTCGTGTTCTTTCCCCGGCTCTATATTCAAATCCTCAATATCAATTATATCTTCTGCCATCCGACTCTATATTTTGCAACAATTATCTCAATTCGTCCTTTTCAATATACAGGTTATCGATAATAAAATCCTGACGTTCCGGGGTGTTTTTTCCCATGTAATAGCTCAACACTTCGTCAATCGAATCCCCCCTTGAAATGCGCACCGGTTCCAGGCGAATATCTTTTCCGATGAAATGCTGGAACTCATTGGGGGAAATCTCTCCCAAACCTTTAAAACGAGTGATCTCCGGTTTCGGGCCTAATTTTTTTATAGCATCTTCCCGCTCACGGTCCGAATAACAATAACGGGTTTCTTTCTTATTCCGCACCCGGAACAAAGGGGTTTGCAGAATGTAAACATGCCCTGCCCTCACCAGATCGGGAAAAAATTGCAGGAAAAACGTCAACAACAGCAAACGGATGTGCATACCGTCCACATCGGCATCCGTAGCGATAATCACGTTGTTATAGCGTAAATCTTCCAACCCGTTTTCAATATTCAGGGCTGCCTGTAAAAGATTGAACTCCTCATTCTCATACACCACCTTTTTCGTCAATCCGTATGAATTTAACGGTTTTCCCCGTAAGCTGAACACCGCCTGTGTATTCACATTACGGGATTTGGTGATGGAACCGCTCGCAGAATCCCCCTCGGTGATAAAAATAGACGATTCGTTTTTTTGTTCGTGGCTGGAATTGAAATGCACCCGACAATCCCGCAGCTTACGATTGTGCAAACTGACCTGTTTGGCACGTTCGCGGGCTATTTTCTGAATACCGGACATCGCTTTGCGTTCCTTCTCCGTCTCCACTATTTTCTTTAACAACAATTCGGCTGTATCCGGATTACGGTGCAGGTAATTGTCCAGCTCTTTGGTCATGAAATCCATAATGAAATTCCTCACCGTAGGCCCGTCAGGCCCGATGTCCTTCGAACCTAATTTCGTTTTTGTCTGCGATTCGAACACCGGCTCCTGCACCTTGATGCTGATAGCGCCGATAATCGAAGTCCGAATATCGGATATATCGAAATCTTTCTTGTAAAAATCACGGATACATTTGGCTATCGCTTCCCGGAAAGCGTTCAGGTGAGTTCCTCCCTGAGTGGTATGCTGCCCGTTCACAAACGAATAATATTCCTCTCCGTATTGCCGTCCGTGCGTCATGGCCATCTCAATATCGTCCCCTTTCAGGTGGATCACCGGATAAAGCCCTTCCCCGTTCATATTCTCCATCAACAGGTCGTACAATCCCCGTTTCGAAAAATATTTATGCCCGTTGAAAACAATCGTCAACCCTGTATTCAGGAACACATAATTCTTGACCATCGCTTCCAGGTACTCGGCTATGTAATGGTAGTTACCGAAAATTTCCTTATCGGCATAAAAAATCACCTGTGTGCCGTTCGGCTCCGTGGTCGGCTCAATATCGTGCTCTTCAATGATTTTAGCCTGACTGTAATGCACATATTTGGTTTCACCGTCACGGAATGACTGTATTTCAAAACTTTCCGACAGGGCATTTACGGCCTTGATACCCACACCGTTCAACCCCACCGACTTTTTAAAGGCTTCCGAATCGTACTTCGCTCCGGTATTCATCTTAGAAGAAGCGTCCACCAGCTTACCCAACGGAATACCCCGCCCGAAATCCCTCACGGTCACCTTGCGGTCTTCCACCTTAATCCTGATTTCCGTTCCACACCCCATCGCAAACTCGTCGATCGAGTTATCCACTACCTCTTTCACTAAAATATAAATACCGTCATCAGGAGCCGAGCCATCCCCCAATTTTCCAATATACATACCCGGACGCTTACGAATATGTTCCTGCCAATCTAACGTCTTTATGGAATCCTCTGAATAGTTTTCTACCATGTTTTATACATTTTCTACATGCTTTGCAAAGTTAAAAAAAAACAGCACCACAAAAATATTTTTCCGGGCATTTTGTGGCGGAGAACAGGGAAAAAAATAAAATAACCTGCCCGGAAACAAATCCGGAACAGGCTATATAAATCCTCTTATTCCACTTTCATACGGCTATCCTTTTTCGATCTTGCGTTTTCAGGTCTGAATCCAATCCAGAACCCAAAACCGACTAAAAATCAAATCGTTAAATAGCCGCCAACACTCCTGTCATCAGGCGTGTTTAGTAGCGGTTTCACGTTTCCGGCGACGCCAGAAATCCCCATTGGCACGGCTTCCCCGGAAAGTCTTATTCTCCTTCGCTTTAGCTTTCAACTGATCTTCGGCTTCCTTTTGGGCGGCAATACCCGCTTCTGAAATAAAAGCATGGTCTTCCACCACCGGAATATTTTTGCCGATCAACTTCTGAATATCTTTCAGCAAAGGCCGCTCCTCCGCACTGCAAAACGAAACGGCCACACCGCTGTGCCCGGCACGTCCCGTACGTCCGATCCGGTGTACATAAGTTTCAGGCACATTGGGCAAATCGTTATTGAACACATGACTCAGTTCGTCCACATCGATCCCCCTGGCCGCAATATCGGTAGCCACCAGCACTTTAATGCGGTGTCCCTTGAAATTCGACAAGGCTTTCTGACGGGCTCCCTGCGACTTTTCGCCGTGGATTGAATCGGCCGAAATTCCGGCCTTATTCAGGAAACGGGCAATTTTATCCGCCCCGTATTTCGTGCGTGAAAATACCAAAGCCGAGCCAATATCGGCATCTTTCAGCAATTCGATCAATAAACTCTTTTTATCTTCTTTCTCCACAAAATAAACCGACTGCTCGATCATATCCACCGTAGAGGAAGGAGGCGTTACCGCCACTTTTTCCGGGCGATACAGCATAGAATCGGCAAGCGTGGCGATCTCTGGCGGCATCGTAGCCGAAAAGAACAACGTTTGCCTCTTTTTCGGTAACAACGGAATAATCCGTTTAATGTCGTGGATAAATCCCATATCCAGCATCCGGTCGGCCTCATCCAGCACAAAATACTCCAAAGCCTGCAAATCGATAAATTTCTGGGCAATCAAATCGAGCAAACGTCCCGGCGTAGCCACCAGAATATCGATTCCCTTCTTCAAGGTTTCCACCTGCGGAACCTGCGAAACCCCGCCAAAAATAACTGTATGTCTTAACTTTGTATATCGTCCGTATGCCGTGAAACTTTCGCCGATCTGAATGGCGAGTTCCCGGGTTGGCGTCAGCACCAGCGCCTTAATCGCGCGGCGTCCGGCAGGTAAATCCCGGCCAGATAAATGCTGTAAAATAGGTATCGAGAAAGCGGCAGTTTTCCCTGTCCCTGTCTGCGCGCAACCTAATAAATCTTTTCCTGCTAAAACGATTGGAATTGCTTTCGCCTGAATCGGCGTCGGTGTTTCATACCCCTCCTGTTGTAAAGCCTCAAGAATAGGCTTTATCAAATTCAAATTTTCAAATGTCATCAAATATATGGCTCTCTCAGCCTGCTTAAATCAATAATTCTGTAAAGATACACTTTTTTCCGAAGAAACCAAAAAACAGTTTCTCTAAATCCGGACATCCTTAAAGTTCCCAGTCTATGAAAAACACTGAAAAACAAGAGAATCCACTCCTAACTCAATGCTTCCAGTAACTCTTCGTCGTTCAACGGCACAGCGGCTGAAACTCCCACAACAGCATCCGCCAAACGTTGCTTGCGCTGTTGAATCGCTAAAATCTTTTCTTCCAACGTCCCTGCCGTGATAAAACGGTACACAAAAACCGCCTGTTTCTGTCCCATGCGGTGAGCGCGTCCCACGGCCTGATTCTCCGCCGCCAAATTCCACCAGGGATCAAGGATAAAAACATAATCCGCCTCCGTCAGGTTCAGCCCCACCCCTCCGGCTTTCAGGGAAATTAAAAACAACTTACAGGCTTTATCCGAAGCAAAACGCCGGATTTCCTGCTCGCGGTCAGCAGTCGCCCCCGTCAACATCGCATACCTCCATCCCCGGTGTTCCACCTCTTCCGCAACCAAATTCAGATATTTCACAAATGACGAAAATACCAGCACTTTATGCCCTGCACCGATCACTTCCCCCAACATCCGGAATACCTCCCTGAATTTTCCGGAATCCCCGGAATATTCCGGTTCCACCAAACGTGGATGATTGGCAATCTGCCGCAAGCGGATCAGGGCTTTCAGCACCATGAAATCGCTGCGTAATTCCTCCTGCCTTTCCCGTTTTCCAAGAATATAATTCCTCACCCGCGACTGCTCTTCCTCATACATTTTCTGCTGGGTCTCCTCCGGCTCGCAAACTACCAGTTCGGATGTCAGTTCCGGAAGTTCCGCAAGCACCTCCTCTTTCGTACGCCTCAAAATATAAGGGGCAATCAGTTTCCGGAGAGCGACACTCATCCGCCCCTCCACATCCGCCAAAATCGGACGAATAAAATGAGCCTTGAAAAAATGATGCGTTCCCAGCATATTCCGGTTAACCAAATTCATAATCGCCCACAGGTCGCTCAATGAATTTTCAACGGGCGTCCCGGACAGGGCTATAAACCATTTGCCCCGAATCCGCAACACGGCCTGATGTATTTGCGAACCGGGATTTTTCAACGTCTGGGCTTCGTCGGCAATAACAAACCCGAAAGACAGCCGGGATAAATAATCTATATCGTTGCGCAGGGTGTGGTAGGTTACGATCACCACATCCGAACGCTGCAAATAAGGACGTAAATCCAATCGATTTTGCCCGGCATAAATCGTCACGCTCAACTGAGGGGCAAATTTCCTGAACTCATTCCGCCAATTATGCACCAGCGAAGCAGGAACAACCACTAAATTCGTATGAAATTCGGGATTTCCCACAGGTTGCGACGCTTTTTCCCGTTCTGCCGCCACATCAAAAAGGCTTAACTGCACCCCTGCATCCGTCACTTTCCGGGACGCCGTCACCCTCACTCCTTCCTGCTTGTATTTCAACAACAAAGCAATGGTCTGTAACGTCTTCCCCAACCCCATATCGTCTGCCAGGCAACCGCCCAGCTGATTCCGGTAAAGCCCGTACAGCCATTCGTAGCCTTCGCGCTGGTAGGGGCGTAACTCCGCCCTCAACCCATCGGGTAAAGTCCATTTTTCTCCCTGTCCGCCGTTATCTCCGGTCTGACCGGGCAACCCCGGAAGCTGTTTCAGCAAAGTATATTGGCTTTTATGCAAAAACAATACATTTCCTTTAGCCTGAGCGAACAAAAGCACATCGGCATAGACGGCGAACCACTCCTCGGGAATCAGAAAAACAGTTCCGTCATCCAGCACATACTCCCGCTTCCCGGCCAAAATACAGTCCCGGAAACGGATCAGGGGAATACGCCGTCCGTCCGGCAACACCACCTCGGCACGCAATTGAAACCAATCCGGGATTTCCTGCTCGGAATATTCCACATTCCAGCCACCTGTATAGAATTTCCTGCGCAGGGACTTCTGGGTAAAACCAATCCCCAGCTCCCGTAACTCCTGCAAATGTTCCCGCACCCAATCCACGGTTTTCTCCCAAACCCATCCGGTTTCCTCTTCCGGTTGTTTCCGGTCTTCCGCCGTATCCCGGCTCCCTGCATATAACTCCCACCCAATCCCTTCCACCCGGAAACAGCCTTCCCCCTGCTCCACAAGTCCCAATGCGGACAATTTTTCCATCTGCTGCCGTTCCCACTCCATATCGCGGTTCACTTTATAGAAAGCATAAGAATCACCGTCCGTACAAAGTTCCACCAGCACTTTGCGCGAAGACCAGGCAGGAATGCGCTGCTTGCCGTAACAAAACTCCAGCGCCAACACAGGCATGGCAAACACCTCTTGTTCCAACGACAATTCCGCACTTTTTTCCACCTCCCTCACAATCACTTCGAATCCCTGCACTTCGATCTCTTCCTGCCGGATATTCTTTAAAATAAATTTCCGGAAATATTCCGCCTCTTTCGTCTTCGGAATCAGCACCTCGCGTTTTTGCAGAAACGGCAAAAGCCTCTGCCCGTCGAAATCATCCTGAAAACGGAACAATTGCCTCCCTAAAAGAATCCGGCAAGGGAAACGGGTAAGAATCTTCAATGCATAATCACCGGGATAAAAAATACGCTCCCCGTCGGCCAGCCGTAACACATAACGCGTATAATCACCGTTACGCTCAAATCTCAGCAAAGCCCGGAGCTTGCCCGGCTGTAAAAAAATACGTTCGTTCTTATAAAAATTATCCAACCTGTTTCCCCGCATAAACAAAGGCAATCCGGATGCGGTCAATTCATCCAGCACCCGAGCAACATATTTCTCGATATAGGGTTGAATATGTTCCCGGATATAAGCCTCGTCCGTCTTTTGCAGGAACAGGCGTTCATCTTTATATTTCTTCCGGCCAAATTGCTGATACAGGGCCGAAGAATCGTACTTACGAATAAGGGCTGCGATTTTCTTTACAGCAGGAAGCACCTCCATATCCTCCTCCCCGGTATATCTTCCCGAAGTCAGGAAAAAATCCCCGGCATCCTTTGCCGGACTGGCATACACCATCCAGCACATCCATTTCTTCTCGTAGGATAAAGTAAAAATAATAGGTTCCATGATCTGTCGTCCTGTTGCTGAAACAGGGGGTGCAAATTTAGAAAAATCCGCCATGCAGAAAAACAATGCGGCGAAGTATAAAATCATTTTTTCCTTCGCCGCACATGAATCGCCAACAAATCGTCATTTTTCAGGGTGTAAATTCACGACCATAGCTTCAAAAGGCCGTAGCTCCACCTGTTTTCCTTTTAATTTCAAACCTTCCTGCCCGTAATTATTCACGGCCACCTGCGCTCCGTCCAATTCCAAATCCAACCGGGCTGTTCCGAGTTTAGGCGTAAAATTCAACATTATCAGGAAGCGTTGAGCCTCTCCTGTCCGCAGATAACTGTATACAAAAGGATTATCTTCGTCGAGCAACGTATAATCCCCATAGGCTAAACCCAGGTTCGCTTTTCGAAAAGCAATCAGTTTCCGGAAATAGTTCAGCACGGAACCGGGATCCCTTTCCTCGGCTGCCACATTCACCTGCGGATAATTATCATTCACTTTCAACCAGGGGGTTCCGGTGGTGAATCCGGCATGCAACTTATTATCCCATTGGAAAGGAGTTCGGGCGTTATCGCGCGACACACGCCCCTGCTCGCTCAGAAAAGCTTCTAAATCCCCCTTTCCCCTTTTAAGCCGGGCAAATTGATTGCGGGTGGCAATATCATTATAATCCTCAATCTTTCTGAATCCGGCATTCGACATCCCGATTTCATCCCCGGCATACCAATAGGGAGTTCCCCGCATTGTCAGCAGAAAAGTGGCCAGCAAGCGTGCCGACACTTCCCTGAACTCCGGCAAATCACTGCCGAAACGCGAAACCATACGCGCCTGATCGTGATTCCCCAGATAAATAGAAGGCCAGCCGTCCGCCACCGCCTTATCCCATTGCGTAAACATCCGTTTCAGAGCCAAAAGACTGTACTCGATACCCGTGTCGGGAGAATCCGGTTTCGAATAATTCCTCACTTCCGAAGGCCCGAAGCCATACACCATATCCAATTCCTCCCGTTCCGGCCGGACGAACGGTGTCACATCCTCCGCATTCAGGGCAGAGCCTTCTCCCACCGTCATAATAGGATAACGGGACAGGACTTCCCGGTTCATTTCATGCAGGTAGTCATGCAAATGAGGCCCGTGGGCATAATAGGGAAAAACACCCGGCCACTTCCTTTTATCGACTTTCGGAAACGAAGGGTCTTTTGAAATCAGCGGAATGGAATCCATCCGGAAACCATCGATCCCCTTATCCAGCCAGAAGCGCATCATATCGTAGATTTCCTGCCTCACATTCGGATTTTCCCAGTTCAGGTCGGGTTGTTCGCGGGAAAAATAATGTAAATAGTAAGAATGGGTTTTCCGGTTATACCGCCAGGCGCTTGCCTCGAAATAACTGGGACGGAAAGGAGGCTTGCCTTTTTCTTCCGGCCACCAGTGATAATATTCATAATAAGGATTTTCCCGCGACTGCCGGGCTTCCATAAACCAACGGTGTTGATCGCTGGTGTGATTCACCACCAGGTCGAGCACTAACTTCAGTCCGCGTGCATGCACTTCACGCAGCAACTCGTCGAAATCGTCCATGTTGCCGCACTCTGCCATGATCGCCCGATAATCGCTGATGTCATATCCATTGTCTTTATTTGGAGATTCAAAAATAGGATTCAGCCAAACGACATCCACCCCCAGCCCCTTGATATAATTCAGCCGGGAAATGATACCCCTCAAATCTCCCACTCCGTCGCCGTCGCTATCCTGAAAACTACGGGGATAGATTTGGTAAACCACCGCCTCTTTCCACCAGATTCGTTCTTGTTTCATGGTATTTTATCGTTTTGGATTATCTATTTATAACGTTATGGCGACCGATGGGTTACGCTTTCCGGGATGCCATTTCCCGATCCTCTGTTTCCGGCGCACAATGATTACACCTACATTGACATAATTTATAATTTTATTTACACCTTCTGCGCAATCAATTCCGTTTTAATAAAACAAACTAAAAAAATGAAGCTATGAAAAACGGAGTGATGATGCAATATTTTGAATGGAATCTACCCAACGATGGCAATCTTTGGAAACAACTGAAAGCGGACGCCGCCCATCTACATGAAGTCGGGGTGACGGCCGTGTGGATTCCACCAGCCTATAAAGCCCGGAAACAGGATGACGAAGGGTATGGCATATACGACCTGTACGATTTAGGGGAATTCAACCAAAAGGAAACAATCCGTACAAAATACGGCACACGCCAGGAATTACAGGAGATGATCGAAGAACTGCACAAAAACCAGATCAACGTTTATCTCGACGCTGTGATGAATCATAAGGCGGGAGCCGACTATACCGAAAAATTCATGGCGAAAGAAGTCAATCCCGACCAGAGGGAGGAAGACATCAGCGAACCTTACGAGATCGAGGGCTGGACAGGCTTCAATTTTCCGGGCAGAAAAGGCAAATACTCTGATTTCCAATGGCATTGGTATCATTTCTCCGGAACGGACTATAACAACGCCAACGGAAAAAAAGGCATCTACCAGATTTTAGGTGAAAATAAAGCCTGGAGCGAAGGGGTGGACGGCGAAAACGGGAATTACGATTTCCTCATGTTCGCCGATATTGATTTTGACCATCCCGAAGTGGTCGAGGAAATGAAACGATGGGGCATCTGGGTTTCCAAAGAATTTAATTTCGACGGAATGCGCCTCGATGCCATCAAGCACATCAACGACCAATTTATAAAACACTTCCTCGAAGCGGTGAGAAGCGAACGCGGCCAACAATTCTACGCAGTGGGGGAATACTGGAAAAACGACAAGGATTCGCTGGACGAATATTTAAATCAGGTGGAATATGAAGTCGATTTGTTCGATGTGCCCCTACACTACAATATGTTTCAGACCTCCCAAAAAGGCAGGGACTACGACCTGAGCCAATTGCTGACCGATACGCTGGTAACCGATCACCCGGCATTGGCGGTCACTTTCGTGGACAACCACGATTCCCAGAAAAACAGTTCTCTGGAATCGCAGGTGAAGGACTGGTTCAAACCCCTTGCTTATGGCTTGATTTTACTTATGAAAGAAGGATACCCCTGCATTTTCTATGGTGACTACTATGGAGTGAAAGGAAAAAAGTCACCCCACCGGATGATTTTGGACATCCTGCTGGATGCCCGGAAAAAATATGCCTTCGGAGAACAAAACAATTATTTCGACCACCCGAACACCGTAGGCTTCACCCGTACAGGGGACGATAAACATCCGGGCTCAGGTGTCGCCGTATTGCTTTCGAACGGAGAGGACGGCGATAAAGTGATGAACGTGGGAGAACGCCACCAAGGAGAAATCTGGCATGAGATCACCGGAAACCGGAAAGAAGAAGTTACGATCGACGAACAGGGAAACGGTAAATTCCCCGTGTCCGGAGGAAAATTAGCCGTATGGGTGAAAAAGGATTGATTTTCTTTTTAATCCACATGATATTCCCTATAAACCCGACCTTTTTCCCGGCAGTAAGATGTTCGGGAAAAAGGTCGGGTTTTTAATTCTCACGCACACAACGGACGTTTATACGCGGAAAACTATCGAATCTCCTTAAAATAAACGAAGTGGAACTGCTCAGTAAACGGAAATAAGCCCTGTCCGAAGAAACCGACCACAAATAAGCATTAATCATAATCGCATTATTAGTGGCTCCCCCCGGAGTAAAACCCAATCCGGTTAAATTCGAACCTGCTCCTTTATTCGCCCATTCATCGCCTTCCGACTTCAAATAAACGGCTAATCCTTCGCCTCTGCCAGCCCCGTCCGAATAAAGGTCGCTTTCGCTCATTCTTAAAAAGCGTTCCAGCGTAAGCCAATCCGCATCCCTCGCAGCCCGCCACCCCTGAGGGGCTAACGCCTCATTCCGGGCAGCCGTATAAGTATAGCCCGCCCCGAACATTTTCTTTAATTTAGCGGACGAAGCTACATCCACATTCATATCTTTATACCAGGAAGCATCGCTACCGATGGCACTTCCGTCACGATAAGTCAGAGTTCGCAAATTTTCACGCATCCAATATTGCGCCCCCACTTTTACCACACCATAACGGTTTCCTTCCACATCATCCACCGTCTGTGGGATTAGGCGGGCTACGGGAACACCCTCGTAATTTCCCGATCCGGTACAAACACCCTCCACCACATAAACCACCTGCAAAGGTCCTACCGACGCTCCCTGGTAATTTTTCCCGTCGTGGTCCACCGCTCCGCCATTGGTTGCAATAAATCCTCTCTTAAAAGCCTTCGCTGCGGGATCATATAAATAAACCACCACGGCGCGAATCCCCTGTCCCACGGACACACTGTCCCGCCTCACATATTCCCGGCATACTTCCGCCAAAGTATCTCCGGCAGCACTCACCGCCAGCAATACTTCCGAATCGTCGAAAAGCGCAGGGCGGCTCAAATCGATAATAGCCGAAGTAGGTATTTCTACCCGTATCGTTATCACAGGATTTTCTCCCTTCCGGCTGGAAGCCGTAACAACCACTTCCCCCGTCGTCCCTTCCACTCCCGAAATCGTCCGGGGAGCGGTGATTCTGATCGCCTCTTCATCGACAGTCACGATCCACCCCCTCGGTTTGGCGGTAATGATAAACTTATCCACATGCTCACTGGTAATGGCGTAACTATGGGATTCTCCCCAGGTAAACCGCTGGACTTCTGAAACCTCCTGCACCAGGCGCAAAGAAGCGGGCTTATCGTCATCGCTGCAAGCCCACAACAGCCCCAACAATCCCACCAGCAGTAACCATTTACTTCCCGACAAGAAACAATTATATTTCATAGTCAATCTTTTATCCTGTTTGTCTTCATTCTTCCGGCACAGCCATGCTCATAAAGCAACGCCCGGACAACCGGACTACTTTTATACAAATATATCAAAAGAAGAGAAAAAAAGAAGAAAACAACAGATTTATTACCTACGCTTTCTCTGTCGTATTCAACCACTCCTCCACCGCTCCCTCCGGCCAAACGGCAGCCCGCTCCTGCAAAACATCCCATTCAGCCACACGGTCGGCCCTTACCTGGCGGAAGGCTGCTTCCAATATCTCCCGATGGTCAAACGCCAGCGAAGGCAATCCGGTGAGGGCAAACCACCGGGCTTCTGCCGCATCATCCCCAGCCCGGACCAATTCCTGCCGCATATCGGCAAAAGCATAAAATGCCACCGTCACCACCCGTCCCCTCGGATCGCGTTCCGGCGCGGAAAACGTCCCGACCTGCCGCACAGAAAGCACGCAAAGCCCCGTTTCTTCCTTCAGTTCCCGCATAGCACAGGCCTCAGCGCTTTCATCCATTTCCATAAATCCTCCCGGCAAGGCCCAGCATCCCCGAAACGGCTCTTTTCCCCGCCGGATCAATAACACATGAGCTTCCCCGTTCTGCCAGCCCCAAACCACATCATCGGCGGTAACTTCCGGGCGCGGATATTGATAACAATATGGTTTCATCATCCTCTACTCTGAATCACATTTAATTTTATTTCCTATTTTAATCAAATAAGCTTCCGTAAATAAGGAACGGCTCCAAACGGCCTGCACAATACCCCTCAATGCCAGATACACCAGAAAAGCCAGCCATAACACATGATTGTCGGTAGAGCCGGAAAACGTATAATAAATCAGGAAAAAAGCCCCGGAAGCCACCAGCATCGCCCCTAACATCTGCCGGGTGGCGGTAGCGCCGATCAATATTCCGTCCCAGAGAAAAGCGGCAAACCCCGCTATCGGAATCGCCAACACCCAATAAAAATAATCCCCGGCAACCCGGACAACCTCCCGGTCACTGGTCAGTAATTCCAGGAAATTCTTACCGCCCATCACATATAGCAGGGTAAATCCCAAAGACATACCCATTCCCCAACCGAAAAGATTTCTCACCGCATGCCGGAGCGATTTTAAATCGCCTGCCCCCACATAACGCCCCGTAAGGGCTTCACCCGCATAAGCAAAACCGTCCATGACATAAGAAAACAAGGTAAACAACTGCATCAACAAGGTATTGACCGCCAAAATCACATCCCCCTGCCGGGCTCCGGTGGAAGTGAAAAAAGTAGTCACGGCAATCAGGCACACCGTACGCAGGAATATATCCCGGTTTATGGCAAAAAAACGGCGCATAACCGATAATTTCAGGCTGTGGCGCAGGGTTACCCAACGTTTCAGCTCTCCGTAATGCGCCTGCCAAAGTAACACCGCCAACAATAGCCCCGACCATTCGGCCACCACCGTCCCCAAGGCAACGCCTTCCACTTTCAAACCCAAGGTGAACACAAAGAAAAGACTACATACGACATTGACCACATTGACAGCAATAGCGATAAACATCGGGAAACGCGAATTCTGCATACCGATAAACCAACCTTTAAAGCCATACATCATCAGCACCGCCGGAGCTCCCCAGATACATACCCGGAAATAGCGCACAGCATACAACTCCACATCCCGGCTCGTTTCCAGCAAGTAAAACGCCAACCGTTCCACCGGAAACTGCAACGCCAGAATCGCTAAAGCCGACACCAGCCCGACACTCAACGCCTGCACCAGCACCCGGACTTGTCCCGCATCATCTTTCCGCCCATAAGCCTGGGAAGTCAGTCCGCTCGTCCCCATCCTTAAAAAACCGAAATTCCAATAAAGGATATTGAACAGCAGCCCACCCACCGCAATAGCTCCGATATAAGCGGTTTCACCCAAATGACCGACAATCCACACATCCACCAACCCCAGCAGGGGAACGGTAATATTCGATACGATCGAAGGGAGAGCAAGCCTCAATATCCGGCGGTTCATCATCTTGATTGCGCTTTTTTGACCATACGTGCCAATCGTTTCAAATATTTTTCAGGAATGGTTTCCCGGTTTTTCGTTCCGGGCACTTCCAGCGAATACACCCGGAATCCTCCGGTCTGCAAAACCTCCCGGATCATCTTCACCGTGCCCCGGCTCTGACGGAAAATCACATTAAAAGGATAAGGAGTTGTGCAGGTAGCCACCACCACGGCCCGTTTCCCCTTTTGGCGGGGTTGCGGGATTCCCAGTCCGTTTTCCCCCATAAACACGGGAACCAGACGGTCGAACATATTTTTCAGCCCGGCACTCATATTTCCCCAATGGGTAGGCGACCCCACCACAAGCCAGTCCGCCTCCGTAATCTTACGCGCCAATCCGTGGCCGTCATCCTCCGGCAACACACATCGCCCCGTTGCCCGGCATTTCATGCAAGCCGTGCAAGGACGAATGTTCAGGTCATACACATTCACCAGCTCCACCTCCCCGCCCGAAACTCCGGCAGCATATTTCATCAACTGCCCGATCTTCCCGTTCCGCCGCGGACTACCGTTAAGAATCAAACCTTTCATACCGTTTCATTTATTATTTCCGATGCTTATAAATTAAAAAAGTAACCCCATCACAGAGTTACTTTTCCTGATATGTTCCAGTATTGTTTTTTTTATTCCATTCCATCCTCTTTCAACCCGGCAATCTGCTCCACATTCAAATCGCTTTCGTTGGCATTCCCGGCAATATCGTAATGTCTCAACGGATTTTGCTGCAAATCATCGTTCATCTGCCGGTTATTGTAAACATCGATAGCCAGATACAACGCATTTCTCAATCCTGATTCATCCGCCGTGTCCTTCCCCACCAGGTCGTAAGCCGTTCCGCTCACCGTAGAAGTGAAAACCATCGGCAACCCGGCCATCAGCACCGCTCCGCCGAATCCTTCGATAGATTTAAACGGAATCATCCCCTGATCGTGGTACATTGCCAGAATCACATCGAATTTCTCAAATTCTATCCCGCTGAACAAAGCATCGGCAGCATACGGGCCGAAAGCCATCATACCGCTGTTCCGGGCTTTCTCGATGGCAGGAATAATAACGTTCTGCTCTTCTTCCCCATACATACATCCCTCGCCTGTGTGAGGATTCAGTCCCAACACGCCGATCCGGGGTTTACGAATGGTAAAATCTTTTTTCAGGCAGCTATCCAGCAACCTCAGCTTATTGTATATATTGGCGACAGTGATTTGAGAAGCAATATCCTGAAAAGGCACATGAGTCGTCACAAAACCCATTTTCATTTTTTCACCCACCAGCAAAGGCATGACGTTTTTCGCTTCATAGCGCTTAGCTAAAAAAGCGGGACAACCGGATTCAGGCTTAAAAGCATTACATCCCAAAGGAGCGCCCACCAACACGTCGATTCCGTTCCGGTCTAAATCGCTCAACCCTGCATTCAAAGCAATCATCGCAGCTTCGTCCGATTCCAGAGTTTCCCTCCCCAAATCCACCTTGATGGCATCGTCCACACAATTGATAATATTACAACGTTTACCGTTGGCATCCTGCGTATTCTGAATACTATTCAGGCTAAAGTTCTCCACATTCAGGTTTTTCCGGTGATAAGCAGCCACTTTCGACGAACCGTAAAGAATAGGCGTACACACTTCACAAATCCGATTCTCCGCCATCATCTTAATTATCAACTCGTAACTAATACCGTTCACATCTCCTTGAGTGACTCCGACCTTTAATCTGTTCTCCATTGTTTAACATGTTTATCTGTTACAAAGATAGTAAATAAGTTTTAAGTTTAAATATTTTCAGTAGCATAAGAGGTAAAAGATTATCACAGAATCGGCTTCCGGAATTGCATACTCCCGGCTTAAAACAACCCAACCCTAATATCGGGAGCTGTCCGGGCAAAGAAAAAGGGATAAGAAAGCTAACTTTCTTATCCCTTTAAGGTCTGTTTTGAAAACACCCGCCACCGGATATTCCTTTCACAATCGGCAATCTGCCTTTAAAATCGTGTCCGGAATTTCATGGGGAGCATTTTCATTTTCAGCTATCCCTTAAGCCTCATTATTTTCAGGGCGTTCCCGTCTTTCAGGCCTGTCGTGTCTTTCACCGCGGTCACGTCTGTCAGGACGATCGCCTCTGTCACGACGTTCCGGGCGTTCCGGACGTTCTACATAACCTTCCGGCTTCGGCAACAGGGCTTTATGCGACAAACGTAATTTTCCGGTTTTCGGATCGATTTCCAGCAATTTCACCCGGATTTTATCCCCTTCTTTCAACACGTCTTCCACTTTTTCAATCCGTTTGTAGTCGATTTCCGACACATGTAACAATCCGTCTTTACCCGGCATGATTTCAACGAATGCACCGAACGGCATAATCGATTTCACCGTACCTTCGTAGATTTCGCCTTCTTCCGGTTTAGCCACGATAGCACGGATACGTGCCATAGCCATATTGATAGACTCTGCATTGGTAGCGGCTACATCCACCACACCTTTATTGCCTACTTCTTCGATATTGATGGTTGCTCCGGATTTTTCCTGAATATCCTGAATGATCTTACCTCCAGGACCGATCAGGGCTCCGATCTGGTCTTTATCAATCGTGATCGACACGATACGCGGAGCGTGCGGTTTCATATCGGCACGGGGAGCCGGCATCGTTTCGGTAATAATATCCATGATATGCATACGTCCGCGTTTTGCCTGTTCCAGCGCTTGTTCCATAATTTCATAGGAAAGACCGTCCACCTTAATATCCATCTGGGTAGCCGTAATTCCGTCACGTGTTCCGGTTACTTTAAAGTCCATATCGCCTAAGTGGTCTTCATCGCCCAAAATATCCGAAAGCACGGCATATTTCGTACAACCTTTATCCGTGATCAGTCCCATGGCAATACCTGTCACAGGCTTTTTCATCGGCACACCTGCATCCATCAGGGCCAGAGTTCCGGCACAAACAGTCGCCATAGAAGAAGAACCGTTCGATTCCAGAATATCGGAAACGACACGCACGGTATACGGGAAATCTGCCGGGATCATCGGTTTCAATGCCCGGAGAGCCAGGTTTCCGTGACCGATTTCACGACGGCCTACACCACGGGAAGCTTTAGCTTCACCGGTTGAGAACGGCGGGAAATTATAGTGCAGTAAAAAGCGTTCTTTTCCCTGTATCGTAGCTTCGTCGATCAATTTTTCATCCAATTTCGTACCCAAAGTCACCGTAGACAGCGACTGTGTTTCACCACGGGTAAATACAGCAGAACCGTGAGGTCCGGGCAGATAATCCACTTCACACCAGATCGGGCGGATCTGCTCTGTGGTACGTCCGTCCAAACGAACACCTTCGTCCAGAATCATGCGGCGCATTGCTTCTTTTTCCACATCATGGTAATAGCGTGCCACCAGATTCTTTTTAGCTTCCTGGTCTTCTTCGCTCAAACTGGCGAGATAGTCTGCACGTACACCGTCCAGCAGCTCTCCGCGCAGATGCTTGTTAGCATTGCACTGACGCGCCACATCGTAAGCTTTCTGATAACATTTGTCCCAAATGTCTTTACGCAACTCTTCATCGTTCACCTCATGGCAATAAGCCCGTTTCGGTTTATTGACAGCGGCTGCCAGTTCGTTCTGGATCAAACATTGTTCTTTAATAGCGGCATGAGCAAATTTGATAGCGTCCAGCATTTCTTTTTCAGACACTTCATTCATTTCCCCTTCCACCATCATAATATTTTCATAGGTCGCTCCCACCATAATATCCAGGTCTGCCTTTTTCAAAGCAGAAGCGGTAGGATTGATTACAAATTCTCCGTCGATACGTGCCACCCGCACTTCCGAGATCGGTCCGTGGAAAGGAATATCGCTCACGGCAATAGCGGCAGAAGCAGCCAATCCGGCCAATGCATCCGGCATCGACTCTTCATCGGCAGAATACAGGGTCACCTGCACAAAAGTTTCTGCGTGGTAATCATCCGGAAAAAGGGGACGCAAAGCGCGGTCCACCAAACGGGATACCAAAATTTCATAATCAGACGCTCTTCCTTCCCTTCTTGTAAATCCTCCGGGAAAACGGCCTACCGAAGCAAATTTTTCTTTATAGTCCACCGACAGCGGCATAAAATCCACATCAGGACCGGCATCCGGTGCCGACACAACAGTTGCGAGCAACATCGTATTGCCCATTTTCACCATCACAGCACCATCGGCTTGCTTAGCCAATTTTCCTGTTTCCAGTGTAATCACTCTGCCGTCTGCCAGAGTAATACTTTTCTCAATAACGTTCATAATTCTTTTACGGTTAAAATGATAATTTTAACGGAATTCTTTTAGATAATGGAGGAGGGAGGGGAGGTAATAGAAACAAGCCCGGATGAGCCGGGCTTGTCGGACAACGTATATTATTTACGTATGTTCAATGCTTTAATGATTGCACGATATCTTTCAATGTCGCGGTCTTTCAAATAGTCTAACAACGCACGGCGTTTTCCAACCAATTTGATCAATGATCTCTGTGTACCGAAATCTTTGTGGTTTTTCTTCAAATGTTCGGTTAAATGACCAATACGGTAGGAAAATAAAGCTATCTGAGATTCCGCAGAACCAGTGTCTTTATTAGACTTCCCGTACTGTGTAAAAAGTTCTTCTTTCTTTTCAGACGTTAAATACATGATTTCTAATTCTTTAATTTTAATAATATCGTTAAAACGGCACAAAGATACATTTAATTCGCTTATTTACAAACGAATTTCAAAACAAAAACCCAATCGGGCCATAAAATAAAAAATCGGGACACTTCCCTCCCGCCTTATTTTTTACATTCATTTTAAAACCCTTTCTGTACATTTTTTTATAATTCTTCCTATATTTGTGAGATTTTTTAAAGGTGTGTGTGACCTGTTCATTATAAAACATTAACATATAAAGTAATATACAATGAAAAAATTGATTTTTCTACTTTTGACTTTTGTGCCGTTGTTCGCCTTCTGTCAAAAGGCCAAAATTGAATTTGACAAAACCTCTCACAATTTCGGCACCATTCAGGAAAACGGAGGCCCGGCCATTTACGACTTTAAATTCACGAATACGGGAATCGTTCCTTTGATCCTGACAAACGTTCGTGCCGGATGCGGATGTACCACTCCGGAATGGGACCGTAAGCCCGTTGCTCCGGGAGAGAGCGGGCTGATTAAAGTGTCGTACAATCCGATGGGAAGACCGGGATCATTCGTAAAAAGCATTGCTGTCAATTCAAACGCTTCCAATTCCGTTGAAACCCTGACAATCCGGGGAAAAGTCACCCGCAAGCCCGCCGATCCGTACGAAGCCTATAAATATAGTGCCGGGCCTGTGAAGTTCATGACGAATAACATTTACCTGGGAGCCATCCACCACACAGATGTTGCAGAAAAAGAAATAGAACTGGTCAACACCAGCGACAAACCTGTCACCATTGCCATCCTCTCTCCGGCGAAACATATCACCGCTACGGTGACCCCTGCCACCCTGGAAAAAGGCCAGACAGGAAAATTAAGCGTCAAATATTCAGCAGCCCAGAAAAACGACTGGGGATTCGTTACCGACCAATTGGAAGCGAAAATCAACGATGCCATTCAGGGACAAATTGCTGTAACAGCAACGATCAACGAAGATTTTTCACAATATACCCCGGAAATGCTCGAAAAAGCTCCGGTAATACTCTTCTCAGAACCGGAAGCTACGATAGACATGGCAAAAAATGCCACTCAAACACATGAATTCTTCGTTCAAAACACCGGAAAAAGCGACCTGATCATCCGCAAGCTGAAACCGTCCGACGAATCCATTTCAATCAGTACGGCAAAATCCACCATCAAACCGGGCAAGAAAACTAAAGCCCTCGTGACAATCCGTACCGATGAACGGGAAGGTAAAAAAATCAAGATCATCCAATTCACGACCAATGATCCTAAAAATCCGGTCGCTATTTATAAGGTCAATGTAAACGTTAAATAACTTCGTGTTTTTCCCGCTGACCTTTTTAAAGAAAAGGTCAGCGGGAAAAGCTCAAAACATACATCATCATGAGATCATTACTAACCCTATCGGTATTATTCTTCTTGGTTTCTTCCGGTTTTGCCCAAAGCAGCCTGAATTTCAAGAACAAAGAAATCACGCTTAAAAACCTGAAAGCCGACGACGAGCCGACACAGGTTATTTACAAATTCAAGAACACGGGAGACCAGCCGGTGATTATCACGCGAATTTCCCCGATGACCAGCCAGCTAAAAGCGGAATGGGACAGGGCGCCGATAGCCCCGGGAAAATCCGGAGAAATAAAAATCAGCTTCAATTCCACACAGATGCCGTCTGAATTCAACTATGGAATCAGCCTTTATATGAACAACGGCAACCGTGACCAATTGCGCCTCACAGCCAATATCGTTGACAACCCTGCAAAACCCCAGTTGCTATATCGCTTCGACATGAGCGGCCTGAAACTGAAGAACAATTACATACAATTCGACAAGGTGTTCAACTGGCAGAAAGTGTCGGACACGATTTATTTCTTCAATGGCCGTCCGGATACGGTGACCGTAGGCGCTTATTATATCCCTTCCTACATGACACTTTCCGTAGAACCGCAAAAAGTGCTGCCGGGGCAAAAAGGGACAATGATCCTGACTTTCGATGCACCGCAAAAGAACGATTTCGGCTACACGTATGAAAGTCTGCTCCTGTCTATCAACAATAGCAAAGACTATAAAAACCGCCTGAGTATCACGGCGAACATCGTGGAAGACTTTGGGAAACTCAACAAGAAAGAACTTGAAAACGCCCCTGTCGCCACATTCGATAAAAAAGAGGTTAATTTTGGCGATATTAAGCCGGGAGAAAAAGCGGTTTGTGATTTCACGCTGAAAAATACGGGAAAAAGAGACTTGATTGTTCGTAAAACCCGTGCCAGTTGCGGCTGTACCGCTGTAACCATAGGGCAAAACACAATCGCTCCGGGAGAATCTATCGTTATCCGCGCAACATTCGATTCACAAGGGAAATCGGGACGTCAGAACAAATCAATCACCGTGATCACCAACGATCCTCAAACTCCGGAACAGATCATCTATATCAACGGAAATATACTCAGCAAGTGAAAACGGATTCTCCGTAGCTAAAATTTTCACTTTTCAACTTTCAAATTTTACTTTTTCCTATCTTTGTTGCCTCAAAAACAATAAAGATAGGAAATGGTATATCCTGAAAACTTTGAACACAAAATAAAATTTGACCGGATACGGCAATTAGTGGGTAACTACTGCCTAAGCGATATGGGGCGGGAAATGGTGGCGGAAATGGCATTTACCGACAATCCCGCCGTCATCCGCGAAGCGCTGGACGAAGTTGCCGAATTTATTGCCATCCTGCGGGAAGAAGACTTTCCGGGCGACCACTTTAAAGATGCCCGCCCGTTCCTGAATAAAATCCGCATAGAAGGGCTGTTTCTGGAAATAGCGGAAATGGTGGCCCTGAAACAATCGCTCGAATCGTTGAATGCCATTGTCCGTTTTTTCAACGGAAAAACGGAACGTTATCCGATCCTCACCCGGAAAGCGGGTGAGATACACCTGTTCCCCTATATTCTGCAAAGACTCGATTCCATTGTATCGAAGCACGGCAGCATAAAAGACAACGCCTCGTCGGAACTTGCCGACATCCGCCATCGCCTGCAACGCAAACAGGCAGGTATTTCCAAACGGATGCAGGCGCTCTTACAGCAGGCACAGGCCGAAGGATGGGCAGACAAAGAAAGTAACCTTTCCGTTCGCGACGGACGGGTGGTGATTCCCGTTCCTTCTGCCTATAAACGGAAAATCAACGGCATCGTGCACGATGAATCGGCCACGGGAAAAACCTCCTACATCGAGCCCGCCGAAATTGTGGAAACCAATAATGAAATCAGGGAACTGGAACTGGAAGAAAAACGGGAAATCACCCGTATCCTCCGCCAATTCGCAGACGACCTCCGTCCCTATGTCGACGACCTGCTTCCGGCTTACGATTTTCTGGCCTTTATCGACTTTGTACGGGCCAAAGCCTCGTTTTCCATACAGACCGAAGCCATTGTCCCGGTATTCGACAACCGTCCGGAAATGCTGTGGTATCAGGCGCGGCATCCCCTTTTGTGGCTAAGCCTGAAAAGCACGGGCAAACCCCTCGTTCCCCTGAATATAGAAATCAACGAAGATCAGCGGATCATCCTGATCTCCGGCCCGAACGCCGGAGGAAAATCGGTATGCCTGCAAACGGCCGGACTGCTGCAATATATGTTCCAATGCGGTCTTCCCGTTCCGGTAAATGAAGCCAGCCGTTTCGGAATCTTTAAAAAGATACTGATCGACATAGGCGACGAGCAATCCATCGAGAACGACCTCAGCACATACAGCTCGCATCTCATCAACATGAAAAACTTCGTCCGTCATGCGGATGCCAATACCCTGATCCTGATCGACGAATTCGGCACAGGTACAGAGCCCATGCTGGGGGGAGCCATTGCAGAAGCCCTGCTGGACAACCTGAACAAAGCGCAAGCGAAAGGGGTAATTACCACCCACTACACCAACCTGAAACATTTCGCAGCCGAAACGCCGGGCATCGAAAACGGTGCCATGCTCTACGACAGCCACCGGATGCTCCCGTTATTCGAACTGCACATCGGAAAACCCGGCTCTTCCTTCGCTTTCGAAATCGCTAAAAAGATCGGGTTGCCGAAAGAAATCCTCGACGATGCCGCTTCAAAGATCGGAGAAGACCATATCAATTACGACCGTCACCTGAAAGACATTGCCCGCGACAAACGCTATTGGGAAGAAAAACGCCGGAAAATCCATGAAAATGAAAAACGGCTCGATGAAGTGATGGAAAAATACAGCACCGAGCTGAACGAAGCCTCCAAACTCCGGAAAGACATCATCCGCGAAGCGCAGGCAAAAGCCCAGGAAATCATTGCCGAAGCCAACCGCACCATAGAACAAACCATCCGGGCGATCCGGGAAAATCAGGCAGACAAAGAAAAAACCAAAGCGATCCGGCAAAAGATGGAAGCGGAAAAACAACGCCTGCTTTCCGAGCAGGTTGCCGAAGAAGAAGAACGCATCCGCCGGAAAATGGAGAAATTAAAAAATCGGGAAAAGAAGAAAAAAGAAACCGGGAAAACCGGAAACAAACCGTCGCCCGCCTCCCCGTCAGCATCGCTTCTCCCCGAACCGCTGCAAAAAGGCGATCTGGTTAGCCTGCCCAATAAAACCATAGGCGAACTGGTAGAAATCAACGGGGACAACGCCGTTGTTGCTTTGGGAAACCTCCGGGCCAATGCGAAACTGTCCCAACTGAAAAAAGTGTCTGCAAGTCAGGCCAAAAAACTGATACAACCCCGGAATACCTCCGTTTATGCCAATATACGGGAAAATATCAGCCAGAAACGGCTGGAATTCAAACCCGACATCGACGTGAGGGGTATGCGCGGAGACGAAGCCCTGCAACGGGTGGTCGATTTTATCGACCAGGCAGTCATGCTCGACTCCAAAGACCTGCGAATCCTGCACGGAACAGGAACAGGCGCACTCCGGCAGATCATCCGCCAATACCTGAGCACCAACCCCGTCGTAGCATCCTATGCCGACGAACAAATACAATTGGGAGGCGCAGGCATCACCGTGGTTAAATTGGATATATAATCGGGTTCAGGGATTATTCCCTGAACTTCACCAACATCAAGACCGGATTGGCATCTTCATCCAAAGTTGCTGCTATCTCTTTTAACTTACCATCCAACTTTCCCATTTCATAAGCGTTTCTCAACTCGGTAGCCGACAGCTTGAATTTCAAATACCCCGACGGCAAATCAAACTCGCTTTCCCCTAAACTGATAAATGTTTTCCGGGCAGGCCGGAAATCCTGATTCATAAAATCATATTCAACCTTCTCCCCGGTTATCCGGTCATATAAAATCCGCCGAACCAGTGTATTTTTCTCCCATGACAATTCCATAAACTTAATCCCGGTATATCGGTTTGTTTTAAATTCCACCCACCCCATAACAGGAGGTGTTTTCTTCCAAGTGTGGGAAGGCTCTTTCAGCATATAAGGAGTGAAAGTCGTTCCGGAAAGGTTATAAATGGTATCTGAGCCGAAATCAGCGATTAAAAATTCTTCGCCATTTTTTACAATAGAATTCAACGGCCAGACCATATAGACCATAGCATCGGGTTCACGGATAATAGCGGAACTAAGGATTCGTTCCTGAAAAGCAAGGGCTAAAGCAGATATTTCCCCACTCTCTTTATCAATCAGCCAATAAGGCCTATCAGCCTTTCCGGAAGTGGAATCGGGATTAACGGAGGACTCCTTACAACATCCCAACAAATATTTCCGGTCGTAATTCAACATTTGGGAAACAGACCATTTGGGCAATTTCAACGCACGTCTGAATAAACCGTCGAAATCATAAACACAAATTTTATAGCCAGAGTTGTCATGGATATAAATTTCCTGCCTGTCAAAATCCACGGCTAATTTTCCGAATAAAGCATATTCTTCCCCGCTCCGCCCGAAATGATCGAATGAACGGACATACCTTCCCCGGCGGTCAAAAATAAAAACCGAAGAGTTAGAACGAGCCACAATCAAACTGTCCGACATACAAATTTGCTCCAATGCTGTTGCGGCCAGCAAAACATCGGTACGGGTTTCCAACGGAATATATTCCACCTCTGCAATATCTTGCAAAATGATCTCCTTTTTAGGATAACCGCCTTCCATATCAATCCTCACCAATCCGTCATCGCTTTTTCCGGTACGGGACTTACTGTTGCAACTGACTAAAGCACAAAAAACAACAAAGTATATCAGCTTTCTCATGACTGCGAAAATTTTTGCCACACCACAATTAAAAATATAAGCTTTTACCCCAAAAGCAACCACAGGCAAACATCTGGGTAAGCCCTTGCAATCTTACAAAATTAAATTCACATATATTTACATTTTTACAAAAAACAGGTAAATATCCAATTATAAAATAAGATAAATACATCTTCTTAACATACCGGATCGTTTTTTATTTCTTTCCGCCCGCCCTCAATCGGCGAAATGCCTGCCTCCCCCTTCAACGAAAACCGCCACATTTGCTCTCGTTTTCCAATTCTGAAAAACAGAAAACAACGCCCCAATACCGATCGCACATCCGGTCAGGCATAAAAAATACCTGAAAAGCCACTCGGACTTTTCAGGTATTCTATCTCGAACAGACCAAACTCTCGTCTTAATCGTAATCCAATTGTTTTTCGGAAATCTGTGTAAACCCTTTTTGGGTCAAATAATCCCGGATCGCTTTCTTCATTTCGTCCTTACATTTCGGAGTAATAGTCAGGGTCACCTCCTTCACCCGGTTCACCGGAGTATGGTCAATAAAATTCTCTGCATTGGAAACCTGCCACACATCCTTAAGCATAATCTGGCCGGAATTATACACAAAAGCCATCTGCAAGGGAGCTAAAGGCGGTGCGGGGGCACCTTTTTTCAACTTAATCTCTCCCTTCACCCCTTTCCCTTTCAGCAACTCGATAATCCGGTTTTGCAACTCATCGTTTCTCTGTCGATTCACCTGCAACGTGATTTCCTTATCCTTAGCAAAATCACTGATTTCCAATTTATTGACAAATTCATCCTCCGACAAAGATGCCAGCGAAACAACTGTTCCGGGCTCATGCAAATAAGTCAGGACGATCAGAGGAGAAGGAGGCGTAATACCCCTGCACGAAACTTTGTAGCCTTTCTCCCGAGCCATAGTAAAAAACACGCGCCGGGAAGAATCTGCCTGAATAGAGCCTGCTCTATCCGCCTGAATAACGACATCCCTGACAATAACCGAAGAATCGGATTTTGAAACCTTACCTCGATAAGCGATAACCACCAAAGAATCCTTTTGCGCGGAGGCTACTTTCACTTTTTTCATTACAATTTCCGGGTCGGATTGGTTTTCTTCCGAAATTTGAATAACTTTGAATTCAGAAACATTGCCTGCTTCCAGCAAAGCGTTTTCCGGCCGGGCAAAAGCCAGCATTAACACGGCTGTTGGAAGAATAAAAAGCAATACTTTCAATCTTGCCCATTGACTTGATTTTTCTTTTAACATCATAGTAATCCGATTTTTTAGTTTACTGTGATTAAAGCTGTTGGCAATAGAGTAGAGCCTTGCGCCAGCAGCTTTTTTCACTAACAATAGTTGATATTTAGTTGCATCGATGCCTTGATTGAGCACTCCATGATCTGCTTCGTATTCATGCACTTCCTGTAATTCCTTTTTCAGCAGCCACACGGCCGGATTAAACCAGAACAGCACAATAAACCCCTCCATAATCAGCAGATCGAGCGTGTGATGTTTCATCAAATGCATGCGTTCGTGCATTAAGATTTCATCAAGATGATTTTCATAATCGCTTTCGGCCATCACAATATATTTTCCCCAGCAAAACGGACACACCGGAACATCGGATAAAACAAGCGTATAGCCATCCAAGGACACATTTCGGTTACTCCGGATAATCCCCACCATTTTTACATAAGCCATAAAAAGGGAAATCAATACAACCAATCCCCCTAAGATATAAAAGCCTACGAACAGATAAGGTTTGGCACTTCCCCAAGTCCCGGTTTCCCCTCCTGCCCGATCGGATAATATAGCACCTTCTTCTCCGGCGGTAACCGGCACCCCCTCCTCCGCAAACAGTGGCGTAACCTCATCCGACTGCAAAAAAACAGCCTCCAATTGCAAAAAATGCCCCTGGACGAATGTAGGCTGCCCCTTCATTTCCAGCCGTAAAAAAGGTAATAAAGTGCAAACCAGAATCCCTCCCAGCAAAACAAAACGGTTAAAGCGGAAAAAAGTCTCCCGGCTCATGAATACTTTAAAGAACAGATAAAAAAGTATCAGGCAAACCGAAACCTTAACCAGATATAGTCCAAAAGCTCCCATGCTCTCATTTTTTATTCTCGATCCGGCGAATCAAATCCTTCAACTCGTCCAATGAAATCTCTTCTTCTTCGATCAGAGTGGAAACCACCCTTGTATAAGAATTATTAAAGTATTTAGAAACCACACCCTTCAATGTTCCCCGGCGATACTCTTCTTCCGAGATGGCCGCATAATACTGATAGGTATTACCATACGCAGTATAAGCGATAAATCCCTTTTCCTCCAATCCTCGAACAATCGTAGAAAGCGTGTTGTAGTGCGGTTTGGGTTCTTCGTAAAACTCTAACAACTGTTTCACGAACAAAGGACCTTTCTCCCAGAAAAAACCCATAATTTCCTCTTCTTTAGCTGTCAGTTTTGTCATATCTTTATCCATATAATTTTCATATAGGCAAAGTTAAGTTTTTTTGCGAACAAAACAACTAAAAAATATAGTTTTTCAACTAAAAAATTAAGTTGATACTTATTTTTCTTATAAACACCTCATTACCAACACAAAAAATTAATTATTTTACACCACACTATCCCTGCAAAACAAATCATTACAGTAATTTCCGAACGACCTATTCTTCCATTTCTTTTATGTGCTCCAACTTTATCTTTTCCGAAACAATTATACTTTTTTTCCTCCGGTTTATCTGACTGCCACAACACCCCCTCCCTCTTTTATTTTTCGGAATATTATATAGGAAAAATACGTCTCGCTAAAAGAATATGTAAAATTTCCAGTTTTATTTTTTACCTTTGAACAGGAAAACCAATAGACACATGGGAAAAATACATCGCTTATATTTCGCATTTGCCCTGCTCTTCATCTCTCTTTCCTGCATGCAGGCAGCAAAATGTAATCCGGTTATGCCTTTCAATCCAATGTCTCTGGAAACACCCCTTCAATTTCACACAACGATCGGTCAATCCGGGGAAGCATTTACCTGGGAATCAGAAGAGCAAAATATAGCCACTTTACCGCTTGTTACAGTGGTATCCTACCGCACTATGAACGAAAAGAACGGTAAACTTCAGCTCTCTACACCCAGCCGTTTGCCTTATTTCCGAAACCTCCCCTCCTACACGCAGGAAACCACTCACCTTCATATTTTATCCGGGCGGCGGGAAGACGGTTTTTATCTCTATTTCTTAAAAAAACTTCGTATTTAAAATCATATTCAACATTCGCGCTCTCCCGATAACTGATACAAGCTACCGGGATTACCGTATTCTATTCCCAAACGGGCATGTTTTCTAATACCAGAAATACACACCCGGAATAAAGGGATTATCGGAATTTTATTCCACCGGATACGTTACTAAAAAGCAAAGAACTCCGTAATACAAAATAATTACTAATTACAATATAAAAATAAATCAACAGTCATATATATGGAAATTACTATTATCATCTTACTGATCTTACTCAACGGAATATTGTCAATGTCGGAAATAGCTATGGTATCTGCCCGGAAAAGCAGGCTGGAAACAGCGGCTAAAAAAGGCAGTAAAGCGGCTGCCGCAGCCTTAAAACTCGCAAACCAACCGGAGCGTTTTCTCTCTACCATACAGATCGGAATCACCCTGATCGGGATTCTTACCGGATTATATTCAGGTGCAACATTGGCCACCAACCTGGCTACCATACTCGAAAAAATAGATTTTCTCCAACCTCATGCCTACACACTGGCAAAAGGGATCATCGTGGTAATGGTAACCTACCTGACCCTTATTTTCGGGGAACTTGTCCCGAAACATCTGGGCATGAACGCCCCGGAAAGGATAGCGAAGATCATAGCCCGCCCAATGAAAATGTTATCCTGGCTGGCAGCACCATTCGTATGGCTACTGGCAGCCAGCACGAAAGCCACCATCCGCCTGTTCGGCTTCAAAAAACCGGACGACAGTAAAGTGACGGAAGAAGAGATCAGGGCTATCATCCGGGAAGGTACGGAAGTCGGCGAAATTCAGGAAGTGGAAGAAAACATCGTTTCTAAAGTCTTTAATCTGGGCGACCGGAATATCGAATCGATCATGACACACCGCAGCGATCTGGTATGGCTGGAAATCAGCGAATCGGCCGATTCGATCCGCGATAAAGTCAAGGCCAATGTTTTCACGGTGTATCCGGTAGCTGAAAAGGAACTCGATAACATTGTGGGAGTGGTGCATTTAAAAGACCTGTTCGGTAAAATCGACTCTCCCGATTTTAACCTCAAAGACTTTATCTGCCCGGCAAAATTCTTTCCGGAAAATCAAAGTGTATACAACACGCTTGAATACCTAAAAACCGAACATACCAAATACGGATTGGTAACCGATGAATTCGGCAGTATTCAAGGGATTGTCACCTTGAAAGACATTGTTAATGTACTGCTGGGAAGCGTCACCGAGATAGAAGAAGAACCTTCGATCATCGAGCGGGAAGACGGATCGTTACTAGTGGACGGCCAGTGCTCGTTCTATGAATTTCTGGACTACCTTCATCTGGAAACCCTTTATCCCGAATACGACTATAACACAATCAGCGGCTTAATACTGGAAATACTGGAACATATTCCCCATACCGGAGAGAAATTGAACTGGCAGGGGTTCGAGCTGGAAATCGTAGATATGGACGGAGCACGTATCGATAAAATACTGGTGAAACAAAATACCAAAGTCTAATGACTTTGGTATTCCAATAAATTCCCTTTTGCATCCATATCTTTGGGCTCGATGAAATGGCAATAATACCACCAGGTATCTTTAAAGTCCTTCATCGTCTCGGCAGCCCCTTTCCTATTCTTTCCGGCATGCCGGAGCAAGGCGTTATAATCGGCAAACGCCTTGCGCCTGTCCGGACTGATCGTATAACCGGAAAAATCCTGATTACCCGCTGCAACAGCCGTCAATATCGCCTCTTCGTATGCTTTCGGAATTTTCCGGCTTCCGTTTTTGGGGTAAAAATGCGTAAACAACTGGCAGAATTTATTCAAATCCTTGTTCAGCAGCAAACCGCAAAGGATATAATCCAAAGTCATTTCAGGACTTCTCCCTGCATCCAGCACCCTCGCCATATCCGACAAAAAAGGACGTCCACCGATAAAAAAGTCGATCTTATCATCGGAAAGCACACGTTCAGTCTGTGAAGCCTGCATCATGGCGCGCCGGTTTCTGATCCATTCCCCGTGCAACATCGTTTGTTCCATAATCGCCAAATACTTATCGGCTAAGCGATTGTCACCCTTCTGAATATTTATATCGATCAACCGCTTTAAAGTCCTGAAATTCATTCCCTGCGGCGAAGCGATAGAAGCCTGTAAAGTCCAGTGCATCGCCTCGTTCGGTATCTTCAGTCGATAATAAAACTCACTTCCCACCACACTGATATGATATTCCAAACTTCGGGGTAAATACAGACACCCGATTCCCCACACCGGATAATTGAACAATTTCTCGGCCAACTCCCCTTTGCTTGCCAAGGCCAGGCTCACATAAAAAAACTCCTCCCTCGACCATTGTTCCAGTCCATCCGCCACTTCCAACACCTCATCCCAATCGCCGTACTCCACCGCCCGGTCCATACGTAAAAAATATTCCGTATTTTTCTGATAACAATAACTCACCCCGAAAACACATCCCGCAACAATCACTGCCAACTCGCCCAAATAAAAGAGACGTTTTCCTTTTTTAGATATTCTGTTCCCCACATAAGCCAGTCCGGTCAGCAAAAAACCGTACCCATACAACAACCAAATCATATTCGATGCATTGCTGCTGGAAATACGGGACAATATATACAAATCCTCATCCGGCATAATCCACATCCACCGTTGCCACAAGAAAGGATACACACTCAGCAGAAACACCCACAGCGCCCAATAACCGTAGCGGGCACGCCCTTTCGAATAAAACAACTCATAAAGACCGTAAGTTGCATACAAAAACATACAACCTCCGGACGACAGCAATAAATAAAGGAAAGGGAAAAGCAGGGAAAACAACACACAACGCAACCTCTGGTCTGTAATAACAACATATCCCCACAACGACAAATAAAAAAACAATATTCTCAACACTTCACCCAATCCCACTCCCATATAGCATTGCACCCCCCAAACCAGCAGGCAGGGAATCACAGCAGGCAACAACCAGTTTCCGGGACCCCCCAACCTGCCGATAATTTTCCGGGTCAGGACAAACACACCCAGGGGAATCAGTGTCATAATCAACGCCCCTATCCAACGCCACTTATAAAACTGTAATAAAAAACTACCTAAATACTCCGACCAACCTCCGGGTTTAAGATAAAGCTGCCTGAAATAATCCCCGTTCGCCATAAACCAATCCGTTCCATACCAAAAACCGATATGTCCTTTCATGCCAACGAAATAAAAAAGATAGATCAAAGGAAACAAAAGATAAACAATATTCTCTTTTTTCATCATAGTCTTTCTGGGTTAAGTGCTTACCGGGCATTAATTATCGGACCTTTAATCGCTTTCTCCAAACGGTAGGGCGAAATGGTAATCCGCCCGCTGATCAGCTCCGGCACATTGAACGATTTCAGACACAGCCTGTAAAAATCCGGATTCTTCTGAGGAAGTACAAAAGGTTTATCTACCTTCCCGTTTTCATCCACATGGGCGAAATAAACATGCGTATAACCATTGTCTATCCTCCGGCTGCTGAAAACAATCCAACGTCCGGACGACGACCAAACGTGATAGCTTTCAGAATATGGGCTATTAATCGCCCGCATATCCACAGGCTTCCCGGTCTGCAAATCGATCATTTCCAGGTCGGCTTCCGAATGATGCACAGGGAAAACTCCCCCATCGGCAATCGAATAAAGCAAAAATCTCCCGTCAGGAGAAATAGCCGGGAAAACCGTACTCTTTTGTGTCACCTCCGGATCGATAACCGTTTCTATGCTATCGGCCAATGTACCGTTGGCCTCATTGAAAGCCACCCGGTAAATACCGTATTTTAACTGTTTATATTCCATAGGCATATTACGCACCTTAGCCCGGCAGAAATACAGATATTTCCCATCGGGCGACCAGGCCGGAAAAGTTTCCCATTCATCTTTAGTCAAAAGCCGCTCGTCCGTCAAAACCTTATTGTCTTCCACATCATAAATCATCAGGTCCGACAACAGGTCATACACCTCGATCTTTTTTTCACGGAAAGCGTGGAAAGCCTGATAAGTCTTACTGGTTGAAAAAGCAATATACTTGCCGGACGGATGCCACATCCGGTAAGAACCCGGAGTTGCCAGTGCGGCAGTTTTAGTATTTATCTTTTTCACGGAGCCGTGATCCACAATAATTGTTCCCGAATTACTCTGACGCACATGGAACATGAATTTATCCGGCGAATAATTACTAAAAGCATGGCAATTCACACAATTATTATCCGTCAGGGAATAAGGCACAAAAACCTCCTCATCGAACGACGACAACTCACGCTGGAACAAACTCAACCTCGTTCCCAGTTCATACCCCGGCTCTATCAGACGGTAAGCAATATAAGGATCGATAGAATCGGAAACCACTTTGATTTGAAAAGGGCTATACCCCTTCCACTTTCCCTCTTGTTTGGCATATACTTTCACTGCCAGAAAGCCGTTTTCGATCTTTTCCAACATACTCCGCCATTTTTTTATCGGAATCTGTATCCCCTCTTTTCCCCGGCACACCAACAAAGGAGCGTTTCCCTTGCTGAATTCAACCTCCACCTGCTCGGCTCCCGGCACCCTGAAATTCAAAGGTGCAATATTCACCGGAATAGTCACAAATTGATAGTCAGGAAAAATATCCGGGAACTTCCCGGTTTCCTCGACATTCGCCTTTCCTCCCCCACAGCCGCATAAACATCCCCATATAAAAAACAATACCAGAATCTTTCTCATGATTAGCACACACCTTGAGTCAAAAAATAATCTTCGAGTGATATTTACCGGATAGCCTGCCGCACACGCACCAACTTTTTGAGCAAACCTTCCAATAAATCGAGCTGCAACATATTCGCCCCGTCCGATTTTGCATTTTTCGGATCGGGATGCGTTTCAATGAAAAGCCCGTCGGCTCCCACAGCGATTCCCGCTTTGGCGATCGTTTCGATCAATTGCGGCTGACCGCCAGTCACCCCACACGATTGGTTGGGCTGTTGCAGGGAATGGGTGGCATCCACAATCACCGGACACTTACAATGCTCCTGCATAATACGGATTCCCCGGAAATCCACCACCAAATCCTGATAACCGAAAGTGGTTCCCCGTTCCGTTACCATCACATTGTCATTCCCGGACTCCCGGATTTTATCCGCCGCAAAACGCATAGCCTCCGGCGAAAGGAACTGCCCTTTCTTGATATTCACCATACGTCCCGTCTGGGCGGCTGCCACCAGCAAATCGGTTTGCCGACACAAGAAGGCGGGGATTTGCAAAACATCCACATATTCGGCAGCCATAATGGCATCCTCTACGCTATGCACATCCGTTACCACAGGAATCTGGAAATCCCTCTTCACTTTCGCCAACACCTTCAAAGCCTTTTCGTCCCCGATCCCGGTAAAGGAATCCAGACGCGAACGGTTTGCCTTTTTAAAAGACCCCTTGAAAACATAGGGAATCCCCAATTTATCGGTGAGTTCAGACACATGTTCCGCAATGCGCAACGCCATTTCTTCCCCCTCGATCACACAAGGCCCTGCCAACAGAAAAAACATATCCTGATCGGTTATCTCGCTTAATATCTTCATAACTACTGTATTTTTATGCCGTCTTTCCCGGCGTTATTATTGTCTGCTTATTTATATTTCTTTTTCCACCAGGCTTTCAGCCTTTCCAATATCTTCACTTCCGAAGCATTATTTTGCGGCTTATAAAGCACCACATCTTTCAACTCCTCCGGCATAAACTCCATTTCCACAAAATTCCCCGGAAACTCATGAGCATACTTATAATCCTTGCCGTAATTCAATTCCTTCATCAATTTAGTCGGCGCATTCCGTAAATACAGGGGCACCTGGATATTCCCAGTCTGTTTCACCAGCCCCATCGCCTCGTTGATCGCCATATAAGCGGAATTGCTTTTGGGAGAAGTGGCCAGATAAATCAGGCACTCCGCCAGCGGAATCCTCGCCTCCGGCATCCCGATCTTATGCACAATATCAAAACAGGCATTCGCCAACAGCATCGCATTCGGATTGGCAAGCCCTATATCTTCCGAAGCCAGAATCATTAAACGGCGGGCGATAAATTTCGGGTCTTCCCCGCCTTCCAGCATCCTTGCCATATAATATAGGGCGGCATTCGGATCACTTCCCCTGACGGACTTAATCATCGCTGAAATAATATCGTAATGCTGCTCGCCGTCTTTATCATACATCAGGGGATTTTCCTGCAATTCCCTGCGCACGGTTTCATTGTCGATAATAACCTCTCCTCCGGACTGGGCATTTACCACCAACTCCAGAATATTCAATAATTTACGGGCATCCCCCCCGCTAAATGAAATCAAAGCCTCTTTCTCCTTGACAACGATATTCTTCTCCTTCAGGTAAAAATCCTTTGCAATAGCCCGGTCGATCAATGCTTCCAGATCGGCTTTTTCCTGCGCTTTCAGCACATACACCTGGCAACGCGACAACAAAGGAGAAATCACCTCGAACGAAGGATTTTCGGTAGTGGCCCCGATCAGGGTGACCGTACCCTTCTCCACCGCAGCCAACAAAGAATCTTGCTGCGCTTTGGAAAAACGATGGATTTCATCGATAAAAAGAATCGGATTAGGAGTATTGAAAAAACGCTGGCTTTCGGCCTTTTGAATCACTTCCCTCACATCCTTAACCCCCGAACTGACCGCGCTCAACACATGAAACGGACGATTCAACTGCTCGGCCAGAATCATAGCTAAAGTGGTTTTTCCCACCCCCGGAGGCCCCCAAAGGATAAAAGACGACACCACGCCCGACTCGATCATCTTACGCAACACCTTACCCGGCCCCACCAAATGCTGCTGCCCGATATAATCATCCAAAGTCTTCGGTCTCAACCGCTCCGCTAAAGGCTTATTTTCCATAATAATTCCGCAACTTTGAAAACAAAGATACAGATTAAACCGGAAAACCGGAAAAGAAACACAAAAAATACCATAGGCCGTGCCAGCAAAAAAGGTGTCCGAAAAACTTCAGACACCTTCCCCCATGAAAAAGAAATATATAGTTTTTACCTATATCCGTTTACTTCTTTGAGGTTCCGCTTTCCAAAATACTCACAATGGAGAACAGGCAAAAACAAATAGCGCCCAATCCCACCAGCACACGTGCCGGAACGAAAAACGCCATATCGTATAAAGCCTCTTCGAACAGGAATGCCCCAAAAAACAAAGCCAGCAAAGCCGTTATAATCGGAATGATCGGAATCCGGTTTGCCAAAGCGAATTCCTGACGCCACACCTTGGCAAGCAGGATCACCTTACTCGAAATACTGTAACACACCAATCCCAACCCGATCATAATAAACCCGGTTGTGCTGGCCGCCTGCCCGATCATCGAAAAAATAATAATCAATCCCCAGATCACACAAACACTCCCCATAAACAACACCAATTTCGGCCAGTTTTTGCGGTCGCGTTCCGTGTAATCGTTCCGGATCTGCCGGGAAATACTCGCCACCAAAGCAATCAGGCTGGTACAGATACAGGCCAGTCCGCCCATAACCGAACCGGCAACGAAATAATAAGTTCCCACCTCTCCTCTGGACAAAAGAATAATCGCCCATATCCAGGCCGCCAAAGAGAAAAGAACGGTCAATCCGATCAGCACTTTTTCAGTCAAAGCCGAAAAACCTTCCTGATTGATTGTTTGCACCGTAGAATTGGAATTTACGGGAATTAGATAAAATTTTGTAGATGCCGTCGCAGCTGTTGAAACACAGGCTGAAATCAACCCGATTCCCGCCACCACATGCCCCGATACGGTAAAATTGGAATTACCGCCTGTGGTAAAAATCCAAATCCCCATACACAGCGTGACCAAAGCCACTAAATACCCGAAACCGGGAATAAGATACTTTAACGCCGGATGAAATTTATGGATCAACTGCCGGATAATCGTTGCTGCCGTAGCATATAACGCCAGACAGATAGCACCTAAGAAAAACACAACAGGCCCGGCCACCTCTCTCGCTGCGTCATCCCCATACATCAAAATAAAACCTCCCAGACAAAAGCAAATAAATGCCATCACCACCGGGATTGCCCTGAATAAAATACTGATACCGTGATTCATTGTATTTGTGTTTTAGTTTCCACCATATACGAATCAAAATATCAAAATGTTATTCCTTGTCACACAGATTCTTTCAGGCCTCTCCCAAAGTAGCAAAACGGAAATCGTTCACGATCTCCAGCAATTTCGCCCCATAACGTTCCGCCACCTTCTTTCCGATTCCCGGAATGGCAAGCAACTCCCTGCCATTAGTCGGCAAAGTATTGGCAATACCCAGCAAAGCTTTCTGATGCAGCACAGTATAAACGGGCAGATTCATCGAAGCGGCTTCCTCCTTACGCCATTGCCTTAAAATTTGATACAAATCGGGATGAAGAATATCGTCCGGCACATCCACCTTATCCGAAACTTTCCGGGTTTTAGGCTTTGGTTTCTCAATCATCGCTTTGGCTTTCGCCTGTAAATGTCCCATAACGGAAAAACCACCCACAGCAGCCTCCAATGTCGCCATCTTCACCTCCACTTCCTGTTGCAAACGTCCCAAAGCCTCGTTCAACGACTTGCGCACCTCCTTATTGTCCACTTCCGGCTGAGTATCCCGTACCAACACAGCCACCCGCTCTGTATTTTCACGGAAATAGGCGAGCCCTTTAGCCACCCTTTCCCGTACCTGCCCATCCTGTTCGGGATCACCGCACTCACTCACTAAACGTTCCAATTGCGCTTGAAACCTTTCGCCCACATCTTTCAATTCATTGTGGCAAAACTCCCGCACCGTGCGATAACGCTCGGTCAGTTCAGGATACAGCCGCCACAAATGCTCATTCATCAAACGGCTCATATATTGCACCCGCCTCAACACCCCGGAATAATCGAACAACTCTTTCAGCAATTGCAGGTAATACGCCTTCCGGGCATCTGCCAACTGCTCCCGTCCCGGCTGGTTACGCTCCACGCTTTCCGTAAACTGCCTCACCACCTGATCACAGATCAAAGCCCCCGTTCGCAAAGGCGAACTAAGCACCAGCCCTTCCAAGGTTTTACAACGACTTAACGCCACATACACCTGCCCATGCGTAAAAGCAGCCCCCGCATCCACAATAGCCCGCTCAAAAGTAAGCCCCTGACTCTTATGGATCGTGATCGCCCATGCTGTCTTCAGAGGATACTGCCGGAACACCCCCTCCACCGTTTCGGTAATCTCCTGTGTCTCGGCATCTATGGAATACTTCGTATTCGTCCACTCCTCTTTCGCTACCGTGATCGCTTCCTTCTCTCCTCCACATCTCACCAAAATATGGTCGGAACTGATTGCCGTGATACGCCCGATTTTCCCATTGTAGTACCGTTTTTCCGGGGAAGCGTCGTTTTTCACAAACATGACCTGCGCCCCCTTTTTCAACACCAAATGCTGATCGGTAGGAAAAGAATACTCCGGAAATTCATCCACGATCTCCGCTTCATACGAATAAGCCTTCCCTTCCAGCTCATCCAGCTTTTCCCGGTTGATCTGCTGCGCCTGATAATTATGAGTAGTCAAAGTGATATACCCTTCCGTATCGTCCGGACGGAAACCAGGAATATAACGTCGGTTCAACGCCTGCAAAGTCTGTTGGTCTGCCCGGTTATCCCTCACCTTGTTTAGCAAATCCAGAAAAAAAGCATCAGTCTGCCGATACACCTGCGTCAATTCAATCCCGGCATAAGGAACCTCCTGCAAAGCCCTGCTGCAAAAGAAAAAAGGAGAAGCATACCTTTCCTTCAATACCCCCCACTCTTCCTCCTTCACTACTGGAGCAAGCTGCTGTAAATCCCCGATCATCAGCAATTGCACGCCGCCGAAAGGACGGGAACGGTCTTTATAACGACACAGCACATCACTGACAGCATCCAGCAAATCGGCCCTCACCATACTGATTTCATCAATCACCAGCAGATCGAGGCTACGAATGATATTAATTTTTTCCCGGCTGAACTTATTCGTATAACGATTTTCACCTCCCGGCGTTTCCTCCATATTTCCGGGCACATAAGGACCAAAAGGCAATTGAAAGAAAGAATGAATCGTCACCCCTCCCGCATTGATTGCCGCCACACCCGTAGGTGCTACCACAATCATCCGTTTCGGAGACCGTCGCTTCAACTCACGCAAAAAAGTGGTCTTACCCGTTCCCGCCTTCCCGGTTAAAAACACATTTGTCCCGGTATATTGCAGAAAATCAAAAGCAAGTTCTATCTGGGGATTCGTTTCCATACCCTCTTCAAATTATTTAAACACCCTTATTGGGGACAAAAATAACTAAATTTTACCCGATCGCCCACGATTTTCCAACCGATCTCACCCGAAAAACAAAAAACAATTCACGTTTCTCTCCCTAATTTAAAATTCGAAAATAACACACGACCTAATCAAATTATATAAAGTTTTATTTACAAAACATTTATGTCCCCCTCTTCCATGCTCCGGTCATTCAAACTTTTTAGAAATTAAAAAAACCGCTATTAAAGCGGTTTCTCCAAAAAATACCATCCGATTTTTTAATTCTAATACCCTTGATACATCTCTGATTATAAAACAAATACAGACAATCAGTTGTGTTTTATATACCAAAGGTACGATTTTGAAAGCAAATCACAACGGAATAACATCTTTTGTGAATGTCCCTGTTGTTGTGTTTTATATACCAAAGGTACGATTTTGAAAGCAAATCACAACATCGCGGCGGCTTGGGCGCCGATCTCTTTGTTGTGTTTTATATACCAAAGGTACGATTTTGAAAGCAAATCACAACTTCCGCTGGGTGCATCCCAACATTCACCAGTTGTGTTTTATATACCAAAGGTACGATTTTGAAAGCAAATCACAACTCCGATCGTTTCCGGATTCCGGGAACGGGCGTTGTGTTTTATATACCAAAGGTACGATTTTGAAAGCAAATCACAACGCTCGGCTTCAAGGGCTTCCAGTGCTAACGGTTGTGTTTTATATACCAAAGGTACGATTTTGAAAGCAAATCACAACTTGTTTATATTGTTATACTAAATATGTTTGAAAAAACAGAAACATTTAATTTTCGTTGCCATGAAAAAAGAGAACAAAAAAGTAGTAAAACAAATTTTGGGCTTTATGGCTAAAGTGGTGGTTGATGTGGTGGCAGGAACTGCTACATCAGGAACTGTACCTTTTGACAGAGGATATTCTGCAAAATGTATTAGTAATGCTCTTACCAGTAATGTTGAAAATATTTTCTCGGAAATTGATAAGTGAATAAAATCTGATTGACTAACTCTATTGTGGTGACAACAAAAATTTTTTGCATTTTTGTAAATTGCTACTAAAATCGTACCTTTCATATCAAACTACGACTAAACTCACATCAAAAAGACTGTTATTAAATAATCTCAGAACCTTGTGAGGAGTGGTACAGAAACAAACATATAGAAACTCTCAAAAAGAATGTAGAACTTGTAAAAGTCAAAATATTCTCGATAGTAAAAGAAAATGATATAAGATTTTATGAATAAAATAACCATTGTTACTCGACAGAAGATAGCGGACGAAATCACACAACAAAGACTTTCTATTAGTGGTAGATTAGATGATGCTGATTTTCTAAATAAGACTTTTGATTTAAATTCTTTACCATCAGAAGACCCTCGCTATGAAAATGCTTGGGGAGATATAAAAAATGATTGTCGATGGAATGATAATGAGCCAGGGTGGATGTTTAATGATGCTCGCTTTAATTTGCTTCATTGCGAGGACAATATATTTATTAAGGTACTTACTGACAGCTTACATCCAATGATATATAATAATTCATTAGATATACTAAATTTAATAGATATCTACAATAATGCACTAAACGTAGACGGTTTTGAAGTGTACATTTCAGATAGGATTTCAAATCTTCCTGTATATTCAATCAGGGAAATAACATTATCTACACAATTATCGACCAATAAAGAAATTATTAAATCTTATTTAAATTCTGATTACATAAGGACGAAAACTAAAACAATGGTAGATGCTTTACCACACGATACAGACTTAGCTATTGGTACTGCCAAAGAATTGATAGAAACAATTTGTAAGTCTATTTTAACAGCCAAAGGCGTTCCTATATCTAAAGAATGGGATTTCCCCCGGCTATTTAAAGAAATGTCCAGCCGAGTCATATCTCTGGATTTAACAGATGTTGAGAATCCTGAATCTGCAAAAAAATCACTCCAACAAGTATTGGGTGGACTTAATTCTATTATTCATGGTGTAGCTGAGCTTAGAAATGCCTATGGTTCTGGACACGGTAAAGACATGCAGTTCAGAGGACTGCCATCAGTATACGCTAATTTCGTAGTGTCTGTGGTTTCGGACATCGCCGTTTTAGTGTTAATTTTAAATGGGGAAAAAACAGAATTAATAGAATAACTCCCACATTAGCTTCAAACTATCATGGATAATAAAATATAATTTGGACATATCAGTTACAACGCTATGTAAGATATAATTGTAATTAAAACAATTGACTTTTTGTATTGCACGAATAATCTGTTGTTTTATTTTCTATTCCAAAACTTAAAATTACAACATACGCAACACATACTTTATATTCTGTTTTTTCTTTGTAAATTGCCCGACGAATTACCAAAACAATTCTAACTTCTCCGAACTGTTCGTGTTGCTAAAAATACAATTTTGAAAGCAAATCGCAACATACCCAAAACAAAATCGTCCGGTTAAATTACAACTTCATTTTATCATCTATACTTTTCAGGCGGCATGATATATTGGCAATAACGTTTAGCACAGCCCAGGAAACGATAGAAGAAATTAAAGAAAATATAACATACCTGACAATCATCCAATCAACCTCAAGACCATAAAGGGTATCCGTATAACCAACGGAGAACATCATGATAATCGATCCCAAAACCCCGAGGATAAGAATACCCCAAGCTATCTTTCTCAAAATGTTTTCATAATCGATTCCGGCATTAACATGCTTTGGTTTTTCGGCATGGCATTGCTTACACGTATCTGCTGCATCTTCATTGTAAGCAAAATCACATTTACTACATTTCCACATAACTCTATTTTATTAATATTTAAACCTTATCGTTCCGTCGGCAAAATTGTACCTTCAATAAATTAAAAAACGGTTATACTCCACAGCTCTAAACATAAGCTATAATCCAATTTACCCGGACCAATTTCACCTATTATTAATTTAATCCCTTAATTTATAGTTTCACAATAACGTTCATATTACAAAAACCTTGCCGCTTTTCCCGATGCATGATCTTCATCGGTCAAAAAACTTAATAGTTTCCTCTATTTTACAGCTATCCCGACACTTCTCTCTTAAAACAAACAAAACCGATATTTATACAGTTCTATTAACAGAAACCTTTTTTATCTGAAAACAGGATAAATAATAACCATTCAAACTGTAAAATAAAATTTCATAACAGGTCTTATCTACCTATTCTTATTCCATTTTTACCTCATACCATTTCGGTAACAAACTGTAAACCCAAAAGGAAAGTTCCATAGATTTGTACAGATGAAAAAAGAAAACTTACACACACTTTTGGAAACACTATCTTGGAACACTATCATTTTTTTATAATAAGTTAATCAAAATATCATGTATAAGGGGGGGACAAAAATGGAAAACAAAAAAGCCGGACTAAAAAATCCGGCTTTGAGAGCGAAAAACGGGACTCGAACCCGCGACCCCGACCTTGGCAAGGTCGTGCTCTACCAACTGAGCTATTTTCGCATAATTTCAATGTAACTGCGTTCGTTTTGAACGGTGCAAAGATAAAAACTTTCAAATATAATTTCCAAATATTTTTCAAAAAAAATCGGCCGGCTTTATGAAAAAGCCGACCGACCACTAAAATCAAACTACCTACTTCACCTCAATTTTCTTGCTCGTCTTATCTTTCTGCTCTTTCTTCGGCATTTTCACCTCCAAAATCCCATCTTTATAGGATGCTTCGGCTTTTGCCACATTATACCTCTCCTCAGGTAGTTCGATGCTTCTGTGAAAAGAATAGGAAGAAAACTCCCTTCTCAGATATTTATCTTTATCCTTCTCTTCTTTTTCCTCATTCCTTTCCCCAGAAAGTGTCAAAATCCCATTGTTATAATCAAGTTGAATATCTTCTTTTTTCAGTCCCGGAATTCTTAATTCCAAAGTCAGTTCTTTATCGTCCTCCTTGATATTTAAAGCTGGCAATCCGCGCTTGTCATTCGAAGCCAGAATCCCGCTATTCAGAAAATCTTCTAAGAAATTTGAACTGAAAGGACTCACTTCACTATTTCTTTTTACTATACTCATAAATTCTCTCTCCTTTCTTTTAAATAATCAGTTTCAATTACATCCAATTGTACGCCTTCCCTTTCCTTCCGGTTTCAGCAAATACATTAAATAATCGAAAATAGAAATCACAAAGCTGAAAATCCGGGAAAACCATTGCCTTTTGCCTGTTATTTATTACCTTCGAACAGGATTAACGGACTTTCCGTAATCATTTCTAACTTAAAATAAGTCAAGACCATATCCCCGATTCGGGACTGGGTTTTATAAAATATTCGATTATGGCTATCATTAAAAAATTGAACGGGCATACGCCCAAATTCGGAAAAAATTGTTTTCTCGCCGATAATGCCGCTATCATAGGCGATGTGGAAATGGGTGACGATTGTAGCATCTGGTTCGGCGCAGTACTCCGCGGGGATGTACATTCCATCCGCATCGGCAATAAAGTAAACATACAAGATAACGCCACGATACACGCTACCTACCAGAAGTCGCCCACCAATATCGGGAACAACGTATCCATCGCCCACAATGCGGTGGTTCACGGCTGCACGATCAAAGACAACGTACTGATCGGCATGGGAGCCATTGTGCTGGATAATGCTATTGTGGAAAGCAACACGATCATTGCCGCCGGAAGTGTGGTAACGAAAGGCACTGTGGTAGAATCAGGCTGGGTGTACTCCGGAACGCCCGCTAAGAAAATGAAGCAACTGGGAGAAGAATTATTAAAAGGAGAAGTGGAAAGGATCGTAAACTCCTATTCCATGTATGCAAGCTGGTACACAGAGCCGGAAGCCGGAGAGGAAAAATGAAAAAGAATGTCCGGAGATTTGCGGATTAATTGCTACTTTTGTAACATTAAACGATAACAGAAATAGAATGAGCGTGATTGTTTCTCCTTCCCTTCTCTCTGCTGATTTTCTGAATCTGGGGCGAGATGTGGAAATGGTCAATGAAAGTGTTGCCGGATGGATGCATCTGGATATTATGGACGGGGTATTTGTCCCGAACATCTCTTACGGATTACCCATCGTATCCCAGGTGAAAAAGATCGCCCGGAAACCGCTGGATGTTCACCTGATGATCGTGCAGCCGGAACGTTACGTGGAAGCATTTCAAAAAGCCGGAGCGAATATTTTGACGGTGCATATCGAAGCCTCCACGCATCTACACCGCACGGTGCAACATATTAAATCCCTGGGCATGAAAGCAGGCGTAGCCCTGAATCCGCATACCCCGGTAAGCAGCCTGGAGGACATCATTCAGGACATCGACGTGGTGCTGATCATGAGCGTAAATCCCGGCTTCGGAGGACAGTCGTTCATCGAACACTCCTTGAAAAAAGTGGAAAAATTAAAGCAACTGATCGGCCAGGCCGGAAGCCATACCTTGATTGAAGTGGATGGCGGAGTGAACCACCAAAACGGGATCCGCTTCCG
>OBYR01000045.1_pt1 | contig 149838 bp, 118 predicted proteins | sample 1495491 | NCBI WGS metagenome assembly OBYR01 (sample SAMEA2580206, study PRJEB22360) | human gut metagenome | biome: human gut; feature: human-associated habitat; material: faeces | place: Denmark | collected 2008/2010 | reverse complement strand
CTAATACGGGCTTTTCCTCTCTACCTAAATAATACTCTAAGTAAAGGCTAATTCTACCATCCGAGAGCTTATTTTGCTCTAATTTGGGGTTTTCTTTCGTTTTATTTTCTAACTTTGCCATTGTTTAGAGGTTTTATCCCGATTTAGGTACCATAACCGGGTGATTACGCTAAATAGTTGATTTTCTTTTGTTTTCTGATATTGCAAAGGTACAAAAGAAAATGATATTTCAAAGTGTACTAAAAGTGTACTGAATAACGGAAAATGGGCAAAATATGGCAAAAATAGAGAAAATAGGAAATGTACAAGTAATTGATAATAAAGAAGATAGATTCTTTTATTTTCCTATGATTTCTATGGTTTGTACCGGGTCTGGGTACACAAATTAACCCTTGATTATCAAACGATAGTCGAAGGTTTACTTTTTTTGATAGTAAACTATCCAAAAAGTAAATTCATGACAAAAAGTATTTGTTGCATCTTTGCAGCAAAATCAGTTTTTAAAGTATTTATAACAACCAAAGAGACAAAGACAGACGATGAAGAAGTTATTTTCCACCAGCCTGTTTATGCTGATCTACAGCCTTATTCTATTCACAGGATGCTCAGAAGACGAGCTGCCGGATTCCATTCCGGAAAAAGATGATTATACGATTGATTTGCCAATCGAACTAAGCGAAAAAGAATATACAACGGATAATACCTATTATCTGCTCAACGATGATGAGCCTGATGAAGTTTATTTCAACAGCAGCCAACGCAGCTTCTATGTCAATCGCCCATTACAGTTATCACTGGAAGAAGAGCATTATTTCCAACTCCGCTTTTACAGCCCCAGGGCTATCTCGCATGTAACCATTTGGGCTAAGATCGAAGGTTATGACGAGGATTTTAAATTTCTGGAACTGGAAAAGGTTCAACCATTCCAACAACTCAGAATACAGATTCCGTTTGCGACCAAAGATATGAAAGCGATCAGCCGTAGTGGAAAACAGATCCGAATTATAGCCAACCCGCATCTATCGGCCAGTAATATATCGTTTGAAGTGGAATGTAATGATCCCTACTACCAAAAAATTACTTCCAGCCTATGCAATTGGCGTATCTACTTTTCCGGTTATAGCGGCGAAGGAAGCTGGAAATACAAACTGCTGCCACCACATGCACGAGAAGCTGTTGCCATTGCTCTGAATATGAGTTATATGTTTTCTTCTGAAGCTTTTGAAGAGGCCTTACATGAATTTGGACCGCTGCATAGCGACAGCAACAAGACGTTGATTGACAAATACCAACTGAGAAAAAGAGTCCTAAACCACTCCGGACTCCGTTTCGGACACTGCTCCGGAGTAAACGGTCTTGGTGGTGGTGAGACTTACGGGCTCAACGAATGGTGCTATCTGGAACATTATGTAGATGACAAAAATGAAACACATACAGTCTTTCATGAACTGGCACACTGTATCGGATACGGTCATGACGGCAATATGACTTACGAACAAACAGGGCCGGGATGGATTACCCTATGTGCGAATGTATATCGTGCCCTGTCGCTGGCAAAAGAGCTTCCCGTTTATTCACGCCGATTCATGCACACACGCAAGAATCCAAACAGATACAACAAAAACGATTTGAATGTTCCCTCCAAATATATCATCGAAGATCCCGAACTTGATCTGCTGGATGGCGGCCTCACTCAAAAATAAAGATTTCAACAACGATAATTGCAGACTGAAAGAACAATGAAATTAAAGATATATATCCTATTATTTTTATACGGAATAATAACTGTTCAATGCAGCAAAGACGATATAGATCCGAATGACGGTAACAACCCGGATGCAACAGATCAGTATGACAGCTACTGGTATTATTCCTACAAGGCCCAATTGGTACTTACTGGTGAAAGCCTCAAACTCACAGATGCCTTTAGCCCCTATACCATCGCCCACTCCGGAGATACGCTCTTTATAGCCAACTCTGCCGATAACAGCTTGTTATTGATTGACTCCGAAACAACCCGGGTGATGCGCACCTTACGTTCTTGGACTTTTAACGGCCAGGAGAAAAGTTTCAACAGTCCGATTGAGGCTATTGTTCCCGTAGGCAATCGGCTGTATGTAGCCGAACGACAGTCACGTATTCATGTATTCAAACTTCCGGGATTTCAGTACATTGCCTGCATAGGTAACGGAAATTATAACGGTCCTGTGTTTCAAGCACAGGCTATGGATGTGGCAGACGGCTTGATTTTTGCACGTGACAAAGACGGCAGTGTCAGTATCTATCAGGAAGCATCGGTCACTTCGCAAAACTCAGGGAAAATAGACCGCTATCGGAAAGCAGCCGGAATTGGAACGCATAACAACAGTTTCGCTCCCCACAAAATGCTTGCCGATGAAGATGGCTATCTGCTACTAACAGACTATGAAGGTCGGAAAATCAGACTATTAAATCCGTCTTTGGTCAATGATGAAATGGAGAACGGAAGTTCCATTGACATGGCAAAACTAAGCCTTGACCTGGACTTCAAACCGAAATCATTGATAAAGACTGAAAACCATTTGTATATAACCGGTGACAACAATGCCATCAACATCTACGACCGAAAGGAACACAAATGGAACAACAAACTAAAAAGCGTCAACGGTTACACCTTCAGCCAACCTACTTGTATCTGTGCACAAAATGACTCCGTCTTTTGGATATCAGATACACATAACTCCAAACAGGCACTGATTAAGATTAATGTATATAAAGGGGAGATCAGAGAAGAATAAATCATACCTTTGCAAACAAGATTATGCTGAATCACAGACTACACCGGAGCATCGTCATCGGGATAACAGGTATCGTGTTATTCTCGGTTGCGGGAGCGTGGCTTTTAGTTAGCCAAACTTCGCTCTTTTTTGCTTTTGTTTGCGGTTGTATGGTCGTGGCGTTGGCGATTATGTTGGCAAGGAAGATGGAGAAGACCGACCGCCAGCTGGAAAGTTTCTTCAGCGCGATCAAGAACAACGATTTCAACGCACATTTTACACAAAAGAAAGGAGATAAGTTTCTGAATAACCTGTTTCGGGAAATGAACCGAATCATCACACAATTCGAGAACAATCATACCGAACTGGAAGAACGTCGTTTCTATTACGAAAGTATCATCCGCGTATTGACACATGAAATCAGAAACTCCATCACCCCGATCGCTTCCCTATCTGCCGACCTCATCAAATACAGTGATGAGTACGGGAAAGCCGGAATGCTAGACGGCCTGCAAACCATTCACCAGCAGGCACAGCAACTGAATACGTTCCTAAACGCCTATCACCGGCTGACACATCTGCCCGACCCGGTCAAGACGAAAGTAAACATCAGCACCTTGTTCGATAAGCTAAGCCGGTTACTCAAATCAGAACCTGGATGCGAAAACGTTCGTTACACCTCATCCCCTCATATCGAAATTCTACTTGACCCTAATCTCATCACATTGGCTCTAATTAACTTGATCCGCAATGCTTTACAGGCTACGGCTAACAATCCGAATCCCGAAATAAAAGTCGAAGCTATCCAGACATCCGGCTCCTTCTTCCTGCAAGTAACCGACAACGGAGAAGGCATCCCCGACAACCGGCTGGATGATATATTCACCCCCTTCTATTCCACCAAGAAAGAAGGAAGCGGCATCGGCCTGCCCTTATCCCGCCGCATCATGCAGCTTCATGGGGGAGAGTTGCTTGTTAATGTAGATCCAGGTGAAAAGACTGTATTTCGTATGATATTCCCCAATCATTTACAGACTAGCTTTTCGTAGTATATAAAAGCAACTTGTACTGAAGAAATTCCTTATATACGGGATAGAGGCAATCACTTTCCACAATTTCCGGGGAGATAATCCGAACTTAATTTCATAATGCGGATTAATCAAATACAGTTGCTGGTCAACAATCTGATAACCAGCCTGCCTCACAACTGCCTGAAACATTTCAATAGTACACCTCGTCTTCTTAATACTCAATAATTCTTCAATTGTACCTTTTTCCTCTCCGCTCTGTTTCAATATCCATTGATAAATAGGGACAGGAAGCAAATGCAGGAAAGGCAGATGAGATATAACTTTCCCCCGAGCAATCTGCTGATGTCCTCCAAATGGCATCTGCCAGGCAGGGAAAGCGACAAAAATGACTCCGCCGGCACTTAAATAACATTTCATATCAGACAGAAAACGAGACTTTTCTCCGATATGCTCAATCACATCATGTATAAGAATCAGAGGGAAGCGTCCTGCCAGTTCTTTCAACTGAAAAATATCAGAAGCGACAAACATTCCTTTCTGTTTCTTTTCGGCAAAGAAAGCATGTGCCTGCTCTATCCGCAAAGCTGCAATATCTACTCCGACTGTTTCACAGCCCCGTTCGGCAAAAGGGAGCAAGTTCCCACCTTCCCCACAGCCGACTTCCAATACCCGTGTCGGAAGATTTCCTAAAACATTCTTTACATACGGAAGATAGTATTTCTCAGAAGTCTGTGCCTGTTCCTCAAAATAACGTTTACGGTCAATATGTCGTTCTTGCATCTTTCTTTTCTGTTGATTATCTATAATGATGATAATCAACAGAGGGAAAGACTGCACGGTCAGGCCCGTTTTTTATGTTTTACCAGCTGAAACGCAAACCGACAGGGACAGTGAATGTCACCGGATGTTCCTTTCGGATCGTACGCAGTTCGCTTCCGTCCGGTATATAATAATTGAGAGTCGGTTCTACATACAGACTGACGCGGGGCGTGATATGATACTGCATACCTGCACTCGTATTCACCGACCATTGCCAAGGTACATCCAATGGCTGACAGCTGATACTGATCGGCACGCTATCCGTTACATGGAACGTATGGAGTCTCCCTTTCAAGGGGATGTCTAGCTGGACACCGGCCGTCGAGTAGAACGAAAACTTTCTGAAAGTCCCCCAACGATAAGAAACACGAAGAGGAAGGCCGAGATAATGAATCTTTTGTGTTTCCTGAATACGTGCTTCATCTCCTGTGACAAAATCTGATTTTAAATAAGTATATTGCAATCCCGTCTCAAAGCTCCATCGCTCATTCAGTTTTTTATTGACAGAAAGCCCAATCGTAACAGGGGCATCATGATGTTGATGTTCAACAATCCGCCCTCGGTTGTTTCCGGCTATTTGCATCAATGAAAGCGAATCGCCTGAAAGACCTTCCTGGTAACGGGTTTGCAAATAGGTATAATACTCTTCCCAGGTACTTACCTGCTGAGGTAGATCCGGATTTCCTTCACTGTCGGTATGAGGCGTAGCAATCAGTTTATATAGGTTCTGAGCCAACTGAGGACCTAAGGAGCCTGCCAGCATGAATTTCCATTTGTTCGATTTCCGGCTTCGTCCCGGAGAGACAAAATCTACTGTCGGGCAGGGAGTGAAAAGCGGCTTATAAGCCAATTCACCTATAAACAACGGCTTTGCAACAGATTGTAAGTCAAATGTAATCTTTTCCGAAGATAACAAAGGCGGAGTGTTAGCCGGTATCAATGGTGGAGCAGTCAATTTCTCTAAAGGCTGTGGGCGCTCCACTGGTATTGAATGGATTATTGGGTTCGGAGAGTCTAGTTTTTGACCTTCCATTGTTTTCTCTTCTTTTTCCGTTTCCGCCTGTTGGGCTATATCTTCAAACGTTTTCGGTAGTCGCCGAGGATGCCTATACACATATTTATATAGCAAAGGAACAAACGATAACAGCAGCAGCAACAAAGCCAGCCGATGCTCATTTATCATCTTTTTCAACAACAGTTTTGCCCGAGACAATTGTGAAGAAGACGAATGTGGAGCAATATGCAACAATTCTCCGATTTCCTTATGAGGTAATCCTTCCAGCACCGCCAGTTTGAACACTTTCGAATATCCTTCGGGCAGACTTTCCACCAACTCCATAATCCGGTCATACGAAACGAAATTCATTTCCACTATACTTTCAACCGGTTCGTCTTCTTCGGACATCTCTGACAAAGATATGATGCCAACCCTATTATTCTGGTTCAGATAGCGAAGAGATATATTTTTCATGACGATACCCATCCAACTTTCCAGCTTCTCCGGGTTACGTAGGGAATGAATGGATGTGAAAATAATAATGAAACCGTCATGCAGTAAATCTTGCGCAGTCTGTCTGTCAGGCACGTAATGAAGGCATATCTTCATCATCTTTCCCGAATATGTTTTATAGAGTAAGTCCAACGCCTGCTCATCTCCCTTTCTGCACAAATCTACCAGTTCCCGTTTATCCATCTATTTCAACGCTAATATAGATATGATACATCAATAGTGAAAAGACTGCATGGGTTTTATATTTTTTTTAATAGCATTTCTCAGGGAATGTGTTTGTACCGGATGATCTGGAGAAAATTTCATTATAATGGCGTCACCTTCCAGTGTAACAACCATTACGAATTGATATTCATATTGTCAAGAGGTGACGCCGAATATTTTTTGGCGTCACCTCTTGACAATATGAATATCAATAGCCAAACTCATCAGAAAGCTATAGTGACACCGGTGGAGGCAAAACATTTGCGAGTAGGCAGGGAATAGAGAACGGGTGCCTACTCATTGACGAATCGGTGCCTACCCGTTAGAAAAACATGCCGACCTTTTTCGAGAAACACTTACGTTTTCAGAAGAAAATACTTACGTCTTTTTTTATATCCCAGCAGAGAAATCAAAGTTTCCCCCAATCTTTATATCTGCTTTCAGCCTTTTCAAGCAGCTTCTCATCCAACTCCGGACAGTCGACAAAGAAAGATGTCTCGCATTTCACTTCACCTTTCTTCATTACTTTTTTCCAGTTTCCGACAATCTTTCCGTTATATAGAATCACCGGATAGAAAGTACCGTAGTTGTTGAAAGCCTTTGGGTGATGTTCTTTGTCCATGGCTGCCGTACGGTCTTTATAGCTAATCAGATATTCATCGAAAGGAGGCAGAAAATGTAATACTTCACAGCCTTTAAATCGTTTATCCCAATTCTGATGGATAAATAGCTCCTGTGAAGCGAATTTATCCTTTATCAATTCCGAATCGATAAGTCCGATTGCCTGGCGTGCTTCCGTCGCCGACAATCCCGACCACCAGATAAAATCATTCAGGCTGGCTGGTGAATGACTACTGAAGTATCTTCTTGCCAATAAAGCAATCGACTCTTCCCTGGGTAACTCTTTAGCCATAGGAGCACGTTCCGCCAGCAAAGCATAGGTTGCTTTCCCTCCTTTATCCGCCCCACTACAAACAATGGCTTCCTGTTCAGCCCGTGTCAGCAAATATCCTATACATTCAGCATCAGAGATAATACCGGAATTGACCATCTCTTCTCCTAACTCCTGTTTTGTCAGATGGTTATTCCCTGCCAATATCTTTATAAAATGATCATTCGCTCTTGAATAAAGTTCTTCCGATATATTTATCCCGTTTCCTTTGGCAAAGGTATTGCAGGCAGTTATAATCCTTCGCGAAGACAACTTCAACATCCAGCGGATATCTTCAGACGCGACCATATGCCAGGTCGGACGCATCACATGGGTACGAAGGATCTCTCCTTTCTGAAACGCATCCTCTACAGTCTTTAACGAACCGGATTTCAGCCGGACACCCAATGCCCATCTGACCATCCGATAGTCTTGCGCCTGAACAGCTCCCATCCAGGTAACCAATTCCTTTGGATCCTTAAACTCAGGTTTTATCAGTTGCTGGCTCCGCAAACGAATGTTTGTTATCATGTTCAGCTGTGTTTCGTGAAATTATACTTATCACGTAAGGTTTGTTGCTCTTCTACGTTTAAGGAAGTAAAATAAGCTTTCCATCCCGGGCAGAAATTAATATGCCAACGCCAAAAGCGTCCTATCAAAGATTTAGGACTTCTTTCATACTTCGCCCGCAAAGGGCATTTGTTACAATGATGATTCATAATAAGTTATTTTTATAGACTTGTACAAAGATATAAAAAAACAGCAAGCGCCTTCACAGGTACTTGCTGTCACCATCAATTATGTTGAATACTCTAGTCTTCCGTAATGACGGAAAACTCAGCAATCCCAACACGTTTAGCATTATCCACTATTCGTGTCGCCTTAAAAACCAAATTCTGACCTCTTACCGGCTCAAAACGTATTTCCTGTTCGATCGGGTTATGCTTTATATTGGAAAATTCTCCGGAAGCAACCACTTTTCCGTCCACCAGTAACTGATAATCAGAGATATGTCCATTAGCATCACGTCCCTGATTGGGGGTATAGACAAATCCTTTTATAACATGAGGGTCTCTCAGTTTTATGACCAATTCATTTTTACCTTCAGGCAAATAACAGGTCGAGTAGCCGTTCCCGTCAAAAAGTAAAGCCGTATGATCATCCGTGGGATTCAACACGTTGTAATCTGAGGCAGGAAGATCGAAATAACGTATCCCGACAGGTCCTGTTTTACCGGATTGGGGATCATAGGTTACAGCCTTGACCGTTCCTTTTTTATCCAGGATAAACGGAGCTTTATATTTCGCAGACTGAACAGTAGGTTCCGATCCGTCCGTCGTATAATGCATATCAACCCCTTCACTCTCCACACGAATGGAAACCTCATTTTGGGCATTCCGTACAATCATTGGCTGCTCCAGTAGCGGAGGAGCCAGAAATGCCTCCACATTATTAATGCACAACGGCCCTTTCGCCTCGGTGAAACTGATACGTAACGCATCTGCTTCCGTTGTCTTGAAACGAACAATCCGTTTGTAACCTATCGTTGACAACGTATCTGTAGTCTCTACCGGCTGCCACTTTCCATCCTTTTCCACATCCAGTGTAAAAGAACAGACACGTTGCCCCAACGGGATATATTCCTGAATCAATACTCGATTCAACAAGGTTCCTGCCGGCAATGGGAATGTTAATGTACCCGTTGTTACGCCATCGGAGGTAGCCCAATAAGAATCCCAATTATCATCCGTTGTATTTGTAGATCTATAAGCACTGCCACGTTCCTCACTGGCTTTAGCTCTAATTCCTTCCAACAAATTTTTGTTCAGCTCAGCCTTTATCGCATGAGACCAGTCAACCGCACGTGCCGAGTCCACCGAATGAATCTGTCCATTCAAAGCCACGGGAAAATTCAACAGGAAATTGGCGTTATGACCTACACTCCGGTAATAGAGGTCCACCAAATTCGGTACAGTACGAACCTGATGGTCTTCCCGATGATGATAGAACCATCCCGGACGAATCGACACATCACATTCTCCCGGAAGCCATTGGTTACCATCCTTCATACCCCATTGATTCTGTGTATAATGAGTTTCTTTTTCCAATGAATAAGGAGCCCAGTTCGTTTCGCCTGCCCAACCAGACTCGTTGCCGATCCAACGGATATCAGGCACCGTACCGCCGAATATCATTGCGCCCGGATGTTTCGCCTTAATCATCTGCCGAGCAATCTCATACCCGTAATATTCTTTCGGATTAATAGAACGGCTTTCGTCGGCACCACCATACCAGCCATTACCGCCATTCGCTCCGTCAAACCAAAACTCGAACAAAGGACCGTAATTAGAGATCAATTCATTGATCTGCTCATGATAAGTTTTTTGATAACCTTCTTGTCCATACTCCGCATTGTGGCGATCCCAGGGCGAGAGGTAAAGTCCGAACTTCAGACCATACTTTTTGCAAGCATCCGATAATTCGCGCACCATATCTCCTTTTCCTTCTTTATAAGGAGAATGAGAGATATTATAATCGACTGTTTTAGTCGGCCATAAACAAAAACCGTCATGATGTTTAGCTGTCAGGATCACGCCTTTCAGACCTGCCGCCTGAATGACACGCACCCATTGTTCACAATCGAGGTCAGTCGGATCGAATGTTTCGGCAGGCGTATTTCCATATCCCCATTCCAGGTCATTGAAAGTATTCAGCCCGAAATGTACAAAAGCATAATTTTCCATTTTCTGCCATTCGATCTGTTCCGGTGTCGGAACAGGTAGAACCGGAGCAGGAGGAGCCACTTCCTGACAAGCCAGAAGCGAACAAGCGCATAGGCCGAGAATCAGCATGTTTTTCATTTCCATATTATCCTGTTTTAATCGTTTCTTAGTTATTTCCCCATAAAAGAGACTTTACAATTCTTACCTTCTTTGATTCGGGAATCCAATCGGTACATGTCCATTTTCACTTTCCCTTTGACAAATTCCGGAATATTATACGACTTGGTAAGGAATGTATAATAATCGGCAGATTCCTGTGGCAAAAGGAACGGTTTCGAAAGAATACCGCCCTCATCCACATGGGCTATAAAAGGGCGTGTATACAAACCATCCAACCGGCGACTGCTGAACACGACCCATTTACTGTTGGACGACCAGGAATGGTAGCTGTCCGTATCCGGACTGTTCACATCCTCCGTCGGGACTTGTCTGCCCGTGTCCAGGTCAAACATGCAAAGATCCGCATCCTTATGCCAAATCGGAAATGTTCCGTAAGAAGTAGTCGTACAAAGCAGATACTTTCCATCCGGTGAAACACGCGGGAACAAAATACTCCGTTGCTCCGTTTCCGCCTGATAAACCGTATCGACCGCAGATCCGAATGTTCCCCTTTTCGGATCGAACGAGATACGGCAAAGACTGTAACGGAGTTCTTTCAATCCTTCCGGTACCCGGACAGCCGGAGCTGAACAAAAATAAAGAGATTTCCCGTCCGGCGAAAAAGTCGGGAATGTCTCAAAACAATTCTTCGAGAATAAAAACCCGGCTGTCAGAACGGTCCGTTTCTCCACATCGTAAACAACCACATCGGAAGCTTTGTCGTAGACCTCTGTACGGTGGACCGGATGCGTATCCTGCGTCGTATTATTCACAGAAAAAGCGACATATTTCCCCGACGGGTGCCAGGACGGATAAACCAACGCTGATATCGTATTTTCAGTTTTCGTATCCAATGTCTCTATTTTCTCACCGTCGACTAACACCGTACACCCATATTTAGCACGAATATGGAGCAACATCTTATCCGGATCCTGATTACAGAACGAATGGCAATTCATACAATTGCTATCCGTCAAACGGTTTTCCAAAATAGGATCTTGTTCAAAAGAACACAGTTCCCGCTGATAGATACCCATACTTCCCCACAACTGATAACCCGGATCGATCAGGCGATAAGCGATATAAGGATCGATCGGGTCTGCCGATACGTATATATGGAAAGTACGAAAAGCTTTCCATTTCCCCGCATCTTCCACCAAGACAGAGATATCTACCTGTTTTCCTTTACCCACAGCCAGCAGCTTCTTCCACTTCGCATCGGGTATAGAAAGTGATCCGTTCGACGTATAGACAGAAAACAAACATCCTTCCGTCTGAAAAACCGTACAAACCTTCCCGTATCCCCGGACAGAAAAATTCAGCGGAGCTATTGTCGCAGGGATTGTCACCCCCACATAATCCGGATAAATATCCGGCAATTCATCGATCTGAACGGAAACGACAGGCGGCCGATCAGGAGAACATCCCCCTGATAACAATATAGCAAACAGAAAATATAACAATTGTTTCATTTATCCATTGTATTAAACATATAATAAAACCAGTAAGTCTTTCCAAACTCGGGAGCCAGTACTACTGCCGGGTTCTGTCCGAAACGGGTTCCCTCTTTTACTTTCTGCATAAAAGCCAGCGCCTGATTCCTTACTTTTACACTCACTCCATGTTCCAACCAGAAGCGCGGATCGTCAGGACGACAAATCACCACAGCCTCCTGCTGGCTGTCAGTCATTTCAGGCCACGCAGGAGTCCTGAAAAGAGATTCCTGCAAAACCATATATGTACCAATATCTTTATTCAGTAACAGGAATGATGTCAGATATTGTAAACCACTTTTATTATCCGGACAAGCCGGCACAAGATGTGTCAACGTACTGACCGGATCTGTATATAATTCAGGAATAGCAGCCTCAGCCTTCCAACAACGACGCTTTAACCCTAAAACAGGATCTTGTTCTACCGCCTGGTCGTTCTGCAGAAAACGACGGTAAGAAGAAGCCCACTCTTTATAATACCAGGTATTTTCGAGCAGTCGGATATATTTTTCCGCTACCGGATAAGCTCCTGTTATAATATTTGTTTCCACCAATCTCTTCAACATCCGTGGATTACCAGAAGGGCGAGAACTGACCAACGCCTCAAAAGCAAATTTCTGGGAAGTACTGATAATCCCCATACAATAATACAGATCACTATGTAATTCAGCCGTAAACACCGACTGATCCCAACGTAACATCAATGTCTCTATCCCTCCCTGCGGATAATCGAATAATCGTTCCGATAATTGTCCCGTCTGCGCCAGTGCCAAATTCAAATTACACATACGCCTTTTTGACAAAACTGTTTGGTCAAAACCGGATATGATCTTACCCCATTGCCCGGTACGGACATAATAGTCTTGCTGAAACTGGTCGAGAGCATCTATTTTTCCGAAATGGATGATACTTTCATAACCTAATAAAAAAATAATCGCCCATTGAAAACCTTCCCACCAACATTTCCCTTTAAAAGATACGGGAGAGTGATACTTTTTCAAAAAAGCAGCCAATAACATGGCTGCCGGAAGAGCATACCAGGAATAACAAATCTGTGAATTATGGACCTGCGGATTATAGTAAGCATCCGGAAAAAAAGCCATTGAGATATTCGTACTATACCCTAAATAGCAACCTCCAACAGCAGAAAGAACGGCTACCGGCAGGTAAATGATACAAATATATTTCTTTGTTCCATTGGTCAGAAACTCTAAAAGGAGAGCGGAAACAGCAAATAAATGAGTAATCGGTCCGGCGATCAGATAAAGGAGAGGTATTATACATAGACCGTAAACAAGTCGGATACGAGGGGATAAGTTTACATATATCCATAAAAAAAGTAACAAAAACAAATAAGCTATCGTTCCCTGTTCCAAATAGTCGTAGTCAAGGTGCATGATCAGCAAAGAGAGCCAGGGAAGAAAGAAAACAACAGGCAAATCATTCCGAATACTTATTTTTTTCAGAATCAATGAAGAGACTATAGCGACCAAAGTCAAAAGAAAGGCTGTAATAACGGGACCTATCCCTATAATAATATAAAACTGTGAAAGAAATTCCGAGAGATAAAGAGCCACACCGCCAGCTTGCTTCCATGTTGCAGCAGCATACTGACCCGTAAACTGAAACATTTGAAATTGTTCCTTAAAAGGATACAGGAAACGGAATACATAAAATAAGACTATAACTTGCAAAAAGAACAAGATAAATCCGGATGTCAGGTTCTTATATTTCATATCGGATAATTTCATAATAAGGAAATAATAAGAACAGGGGACAGATATGTTCCCATCCCCTGTTTTTATCAGTTAATAACTACCTGTTATTCCCAGCCCGGATTCTGCTTCAGAAGAGAACCGTAACTTGCAGATAATGTAATCTGGCTTGTCGGAACCGGATAATATAAACGCTTATCATTCGTAGTCCATTTACGACCTGCTTCGCTCAGACTTTTACCTGAATACATGCGGATATAAGTTTTACCATTATATTCGAGTAAATCACGAGCTGTTGCTCCTTCGAATACTTCAGGTTGATATAATTCTTTTACTTTATCCGTAACACGCATACCCAAATATGTTTTGGGATTTTCAAACAATTTCATCGCATTCCAACGCATAATATCGTCATAACGGAAACCTTCTAATGCCAACTCGATACGACGTTCACGACGAATTTCATACAACAGCGGAGTTATTGAATATCCGTAATCAACCGGATCCAAATCAGCAACCGGAGAGACAATCAGATGTTTCATATTAACACGGTCACGCAATTTATTGATCGTTTCATCTAAAACAGCTTGTGTACACTCGCTCAATTCACATTTTGCTTCAGCGTAAATCAACAGGATTTCTGCATAGCGGAAAACAAACCAATCATAAGAAGAAGTCTTAACAGCATCCTGCTGACTCTGACTTGCCGAAACCAGTTTAATAGGTGAATAGCCTGTAGATGTACCAGTCAATCCCGGTGCAGAATGAACAGTAGCCCCCGGCTCTTCAGAGCCACTGAATTCTTTCTTATCATTGATACCGGTATTTACCACACGCATACCATTACTTTTCACTGTATATGGACGGAACTTACTGTCTATAATCTGATACATACGAGGATCGCGATTTGTCATTTCATCATCCAGTGTTTCGTCACCTTTATACTCCTGACTATTTGCAATAGGTAAACCGTCCGTACAAAGGAACGATTCTGCAAAATCTTTAGAAAGGCCGGCACCTCCGCCACGAGCAAGATTGTGAGTCAATACATCGGCTTCAAAAACACGGGCCAAAATACATTCTTTATTGCTTGTTAAATCCTCCTGTGTAAACTGGTTGGCATAATACAAAGGATAATTGGCAAACGCAGATTGGTTTGCTCCGGCATCCGACCCTTGTACAATATCATAAAGTCCACTATCCATAACCTCTTTAGCGAGAGTTGCTGCTTTTTGCAATAACTCCTGAGAAGTAGGAGAAGTCGAAACATTATGATATTTTTTATATGTACCGTAATGCAAACAAACACGAGCCAAGAATGTACGGGCAGCATCCTTATGTAAAGCTCCTACCTCTGCCGCACTTTTCTCCGGCAGCCATTCGATTGCAAATTCCAAATCTTCGATAATTTTCCCCAATACCAAGTCACGGTCGTCACGGGCCTTATACAATTCATCGGTATCTGCAGTTGTCAAATCCTTATCATACCAGGGAACATCTCCAAATGTTTTAATCTTATCGAAATAGTCAAAAGCACGGAAAAAGCGGACTACGGCAACAACCGGATTCACTTCAGATTCAGAAGCATTTACCCGTTGATAACGAGTCATAAAATAGTTCAGGTTACGAATATTATTCCAGTACCATTTTGAATCGAAATTCGCTTCAGAAGGTATAACCCATTCATTAAACAGCCACTGGTCGGGAGAAGCGGTTAAACGGTTGTCACATCTTTCATCAAGAGTCGTTAAATCATCCAGATTTTCAGTTCCGTCTGACCTTAATCCCTTTCCTGTCAAATTCATGTAAAAGCCTTTGGCATAATTTTCCAGGTCACTTACCGTATTCCAATAGCTATTATCAGTAATACTGTCTTTAGGATTGAGATCCGTCACGTCACAAGCCGTAAATCCTCCCAATAATCCAAGACTTAATCCTAATAAAATATATTTAGTTTTCATTGTCTTCTCTTGTTTTTACAGTGTTAAATTTAATCCAATTGCAACTTTTCTGTTAATCGGGTATGTCAAACCACCCAAAGTCTCAGGGTCGAATGCATCATTCAGCGGAGTGATAGTCAGCAAGTTCTCTCCTGTTACATATAACCTCAGACGAGAAATACCCCATTTGGCTGTCAGATTCTTCGGGATTGTATAACCTACCGTCAAATTCTTCAAACGTCCATAAGCTGCACTTTGCAAATAACGATCGCTTGTCACCCTGTTACCGCCATTTTGCCATCCCGGTCTTGGGAAATAAGCGTTCGTATTCGTCTCAGTCCAATAATCCAAAGCCGGAGTATACGGAACATCCCATTGGCTGGTGAAACCCCAGAACTGAGCGCCACTCAGCATGTAATCACGCTTTCCTGTTCCTTGCCAGAACATTTCAAAATCAAAATTCTTATAATCAAACCCGACAGTAAGCCCAAACTGATAACGAGGTGTTTTATTACCTATAATACTCTTATCACCGGGATTATAGATTGTTTCCTCACCTTTTGTTATTTTACCATCACCATCCAAATCTTCGTATTTTACATCACCGGCACCCCATTTACCTGCATAAAGCTCACTTTGGTCTGCTGCAGCTGCTTCAGCATCCGATTGGAAAAGACCATTTGAATGATACCCCCAGATTTCACCGATCTTCTGTCCTACATAATACTTTCCATCATTATCGCTCTGTGAATAGAAACCAGCATCATTTCCAGCATACTTGGTAATTGTTGCCTGATAGTCAGATAAAACACCTTTTACCCAATAAGAGAGTCCGTTTTCTAACCGGTCGTTCCATCCTAAAGAAAGTTCCCATCCAATCGTCTTCATATCAGCAGAATTGCTTTTAGGAACACTCGCTCCCAGCGTTGCGGGTAAAGTTGCTCCTGCTACCAACATATCTTTCGTATTACGACGGTACCAGTCAAATGATCCGGTCAAACGATTACTTAAAAATGAAGCATCAAAACCAAAGTCCATTTGAGTAACAGTCTCCCAGGTAAAATCAGAAGCAACAAGCCCCGGAGCTTTTACAATAACGGGTTTGGAACCGTTGATCAAATAATTATAAGATGAATTTGTTCCATAAGTTGCTAAATATGGGAAATTACCCAAATCACCCATAACCTGATTTCCTAAAGAACCGTAGGATCCACGAATCTTCATGTCATTCCACCAACCTTTCAACGGTTGCCAGAAGTTTTCTTCTGAAATACGCCATGCAGCAGAAACAGATGGAAAGAAAGCATAACGATGATCTTTAGCAAACTTGGATGAACCGTCATAACGTCCGTTTACTTCAAGCAGATAACGTTGTTTATAGTTGTAGTTAAGACGGAAGAAGAAACCATTAATAGCCCAATAGGTATCTTCGGAAGACATACTCTGTTCACCTGTAGCCAAATCCAAGTCAGGAATGTCTTCAACAATCAGGTTTGTGCGTTTAGCATTATATTTTTTGTTAGACTTTTTCTCCTGGTTATAACCTGCCATAATTTTGAAATTATGCGTATTATCCAAGAATGATTTGGTATATTCTGCAAATGCGTTGAAAGCATAGTAATAATCTTCATTGGTCGTATAATTGGCATAACTCGGCTTTGTCCAACCATAAAGGGCTTCAGTTCCGGCAACTGCTGTATAATCAGTAAATGTCCGCTGAACCTCTGAAGAATTCTTGCTATATATATTATATGTATAATCAGCATTAATAACCAACCCTTCTAACGGGGTAAGCTTCACGGCACCAGTTAACCATATATCGTTGACTTTATATTTCGTATAGCCTCCTAAATCTCCGACAGCAGCTGGATTCGTGTTTCCGTTTTGTCCGGAGTAGTTATTAACACCCTCATCTTCATAAACATAATCGCCTGAAGTCTGGATACCTAAACCGGAATCATTAATAGCAGCCGCACCAGGACTGTAAACCAGCCTGCCGGTATGCCCGAAACGTACAGGCATCAACGGGCTTAAGTCATTTTTCAACATACCACCATAAGCATCAATTCCCGCCGTAGAGTTAGTAATAGGGTGATCCTCCGTAGAATAGTTATCTGTGATTTTAGCACTTACCTGCAGCCATTTTGTCAATTGTGAAGAAAGATTCAATGTGGCATTAAATTTCTTGTAATTATCATCAGCAGTCTTCAAAATACCATTCTGGTCTGCAAAACCAACAGAACCATAATATGTGGTTTTTGAATCTCCGCCACTGATATTAACGTTGTATTGTTGTGAAAAGCTTGTTTTGTACAACTCATTAAACCAGTCTGTGTTACCACAATAAAGCCATCTACTTTGATTTTGCGATTGATCGAAATATTCCGGATATTTGTAAGAACCGTTCATATAAGCCTTTACATAATCCAACTGTCCCGGAGTGATCAAAGAACTCATTCCACTATTTGCAGCTGCAATATCTCTCATTTCCAGATAATCCAGAGAGTTAATATTATGCATCCTCAATGCCGGACTTTGCCAATAACCGCTTGCAGATACGGAAATCTGAGGCTTTTGTTCACTTTTACCTTTCTTTGTCGTAATCAGGATAACGCCATAAGCAGCACGAGCGCCATAGATAGCGGCAGATGCAGCATCCTTTAAAACAGAAATAGAGGCAATATCATCCGGATTAACAAGGTTAGCATCCATTTGAACATTATCTACCAACACCAGTGGACTACCGCCATTAATAGAGTTATTACCACGAATATTAAAATCGGAACTACTTCCCGGAGCCCCTCCTTTACTCATCGTTACATTCAAGTTGGGTACAACCCCCTGCAGCCCTTGTCCCACATTCGTAATAGGACGGTTTTCCAAAACATCGCCTGCAACCTGCGCTACAGCACCAGTCAAATTCTCTTTTTTCTGTGTGCCGTATCCTACGACAACCACTTCTTCCAAAGCTTGTGAGTCTTCCTTTAGTTTTACAGAGACTGAAGGTTGTCCTGTATACGCAATTTCCTGTGTTGCATATCCGATGTATGAAATCTGGATAACATCTCCTTTCTTTACATCTTCCAGTACAACCTTACCATCCATGTCGGTCACATTTCCGTTGGTTGTTCCTTTAATAATAACTGAAGCTCCGACCACAGGGCCGAATGAATCCTCTACCACACATGTGACCTTCCCATTTTGTTGGGCCAGACTTACTGACGGTCTCTCCGGCGTTATATCCGCAGAAACTCCTACGGGAACAGTTAAAGCTCCCGCCAGTAGCATTAGACTTACTAATTTAGTTTTTTTCAACATAAAGTTATAATTTAAAGAATACATCTTTTATAAAAAGGGCGTCAGTCCTGCGTATGATCACTTATATTCATTCTCATACTATGAAATTTGGCGTACTTTTTATTCTCATTTGCTTGTTGTTTTTTATCTAGTTCTGAAAGAACTCTGTCCTTGCATCGGTGTATTTGTATACAGGGTTCCTGTTTTATTTCATTGAGCTTATAAATTGTAAGGTATGATATCAATTTCTTGATTTATTTTTAGAACATTCTGCACATACACCTATTCCATTTGTTAAAATTGAACCATGTCACCATATTTTTATATAATTAAATCATGTTTAAGTGAATATTTTAATATATTTGTCTCGACTAAACAGAGTTCTTTCAGAACTAGAGATATTTTCACAATGCTTCTCATTCCACACAAACATCAACATTCAAGGGGACCATGTAAGTATCAGCAAAATAGCTTCGGCAAAATATTCTTCCATACTCAAATCGATATTTAAATCAGAATTCAAACTTTTTTAACCGTTTCATATTCGCACATTTCCTAATTCTTGCTACTTTTGTGGTGAGTATTCTTCGGGGCAGGGCGTAATTCCCTACCGGCGGTGACAGTCCGCGACTCCTCTGTGTTACAGGGGACTGATCTGGTGTAATTCCGGAACCGACAGTTAAAGTCTGGATGAGAGAAGAAGCATTATCTACCATATAATATATACCGGCATATTCATATATGCGGGAGTGCGTTATATATAATACTTTCCAGCCCTGTTGTAATGCCCTATTATAAACAATTATTTTAATACAGGGTTTGAAAATGAAAACTATTAAAGATTTCGGCGTTGACTACAAAGAACGTGTAGAAAAAGCAATCAGTTATTTACAAGCAGGCAAGGGTATCTTACTTGTCGATGATGAAGACAGGGAAAATGAAGGTGACATTATTTACTCTGCAGAAAAAATGACAGTAAAAGATATGGCATTAATGATCCGCGAATGCAGCGGCATCGTCTGTCTTTGTCTGACACCTGAAAAATGCGACTCGCTCGGATTGCATCAGATGGTAAAAGACAACACAAGTAAGAATCAGACCGCATTCACCATTTCGATAGAAGCCAAAGAAGGAGTCACCACCGGTGTCTCGGCAGCTGACAGAATACAAACGATCAAAACAGCCATTGCTCCCAATGCCAAACCGGAAGACTTGTCACACCCGGGACATGTTTTCCCTCTACAAGCCCAAAAGAACGGAGTACTGGAGAGAAGAGGACATACAGAAGGTAGTGTCGACCTGGTCAAACTGGCCGGATTAGGCGATACGGCTGTTTTATGCGAACTCACCAACGAGGATGGTACAATGGCCCGACTACCTGAAATCATCCGCTTCGCCACACAGCATGACATGACGGTTGTTTCGGTAGACGATATATGCAGATATAGAAAATAATATCATTTTATCACAAAACACATAAATGACACTTACCAAAAATAAAATGATTGACATTTTTTAAATACATCAAAACATTTTTTGATTTCAAAATGACATTCCATATCTTTGTTGCGTAAACAAAAAACAACAGCATTGGACATGAATACTGAATTTACAGGCAAAACCCGCACCGAGAGTGATCTGATCGGCGCACGGGAAATACCCGCCGAAGCATTATACGGCGTACAGACACTCAGAGGGATCGAGAATTTTTCCATCAGCAAATTCCACCTCAACGAATATCCGTTATTTATCAACGGACTGGCGATCACCAAAATGGCAGCTGCCGAGGCTAACTATGCCTTGGGACTGCTAACTGACGAACAATACCGCGCCATCATGCAGGCTTGCCGCGAAATATTGGACGGACAACACCATGAGCAATTCCCGGTCGACATGATCCAGGGAGGTGCCGGTACGACCACCAACATGAACGCCAACGAAGTCATTGCCAACCGTGCCCTTGAAATCATGGGACATCAGCGGGGAGAATACACCTACTGCTCACCCAACGATCATGTGAACCGTTCGCAATCGACCAACGATGCCTATCCGACAGCCATCCACCTGGGTATGTATGCTATGCATCTGCAGTTACTTCCTTATTTGGAAGCACTGATCGCTTCTTTCCGCAAAAAAGGAGAAGAATTTGCCCATATCATCAAAATGGGACGTACTCAACTGGAAGATGCCGTTCCAATGACTTTGGGACAGACATTCAACGGTTTTGCCAGCATCCTGCAGGATGAGATCGCTCACCTGGATCATGCAGCGAACGATTTCCTGACTGTCAATATGGGAGCGACGGCCATCGGTACAGGTATTTGTGCAGAACCGGGATATGCTGAAAAATGCATCGAAGCCCTGCGTCAAATCACCGGATGGGATATCAAACTGTCAGCCGACCTGGTCGGTGCAACTTCCGATACCTCCTGCCTGGTAGGCTATGCCGCTGCCATGAAACGTGTAGCTGTCAAAATAAATAAGATATGTAACGACCTTCGTCTGCTGGCAAGCGGTCCGCGCTGCGGGCTGGGTGAGTTCAATCTGCCGGCTATGCAACCGGGTTCTTCCATCATGCCGGGCAAGGTGAATCCGGTTATCCCGGAAGTTATGAACCAGATCGCTTACAAGGTGATCGGCAACGAACTTTGTGTGACAATGGCGGGCGAAGCTGCCCAAATGGAACTGAATGCGATGGAGCCGGTTATGGCACAATGCTGTTTCGAGTCAGCCGAATTGCTTATGAACGGCTTTGAAACACTACGTACCCTTTGTGTGGAAGGTATCGTTGCCAATGCCGAACATTGTATCGACGAAGTGCATCACAGCATCGGCGTAGTGACAGCCTTAAATCCTGTTATCGGTTATAAAAATTCCACTAAAATAGCCAAAGAAGCATTGGAAACAGGTAAAAGCGTGTACCAACTGGTACTGGATCACGGCATCCTGACAAAAGAACAACTGGATACGATTTTAAGTCCGGAGAATATGATCCATCCGGTAAAGCTGGACATTCATCCTGCCAAATAAACAACCGCATCTATTTGCTATAACCTGAAAAAAGAGAACCTGAACCCTGAAAGTTTGAAAAAACGATCAGGGTTCAGACATTATCAGCCCAAACAACATATCCTCAATGAGAAACCGACTTTGAAAACAGATTAATGATTATAACCCCTGCAATGATCAGTCCTAATCCGGTAATAGCAGGCCAATCCAGTGATTGCTTAAACAAAACCAATCCGATAAGGGATATTAAAACAACTCCGGCTCCCGACCAAATAGCATAGGCTATTCCGACAGGAAGCGTCTTGAGCGTCAACCCTAGAAAATAAAAAGCACAAACATACGAAACCACCGTTATAACCGACGGCAACAACTTTGTAAACTGATCGGAGGCTTTCAGTCCGCTCGTTCCTACCACTTCCAGCACAATTGCCAGAAACAAAAAAACAAATTGTTTCATAACCTAATATTTCTATTTTGCAGGGCAAAATTAGCTGGTCAAAACCGGATAAAAATTATCATATGATAAATTCAACGACAAAAAATAATCACATGAGCAAAGGTACTCTTCAAAAATTCAATACTTTTGCAATTCGATCATCAATTCAATCATAAGACCATGAATCCATTAAAAATTGCAACAGCCCAGTTTGAAACCTATGACAATAACAAAGCGGCTAACCTATCTTCCATACGAGACATCTGCCTGAAAGCTTCTGCCGAAGGAGCAGACGTTGTCGCCTTTCATGAATGTTCCGTTTGCGGGTATACATTCGCCAAAGAACTGTCGCGCGAAGAATTACTCGCCATTGCCGAACCCATTCCGTCCGGAGAAAGTACACAGGCATTGATCAGCATTGCCAGGGAAACTCATGTGACTATACTTGCCGGTTTCTTCGAACGCGATGAATCCGACCGTATCTATAAAGCACATATCTGTGTCGATAAAGACGGTTTAAAAGCTAAATACAGAAAACTCCATCCGTTCATCAACCCTAATATCTTACCGGGAGACCGATATGTCGTATTCGACATCCACGGCTGGAAATGCGGTATATTAATATGCTACGACAATAACATCGTAGAGAATGTAAGGGCTACAGCCCTGCTTGGGGCAGATATTATATTCATGCCCCATGTAACCATGTGCACACCTTCCCCGCGCCCCGGAGCCGGGTTGGTCGATCCTTCCCTATGGGAAAACAGGGAAAATGACCCGACCTCGTTGCGACAGGAATTCGACGGTTTGAAAGGTAGAACATGGCTGATGAAATGGCTTCCGGCACGTGCCTACGATAATGCCATATATGCAGTCTTTTCAAATCCGATAGGAAAGGACTACAACGAGATCAAGAACGGTTGTTCCATGATAATAGATCCATTCGGCGACATAATAGCCGAATGCCGGAAGTTAGGTAATGATTATGCCATTGCCACGATCATACCGGAAAAGCTGGAACAAGCAGGAGGATACCGCTACAGAAATGCACGCCGCCCCGAACTCTATGCCGATATTATCGGACAACCGCATAAATCAGAACAAAAAGTAGCTTGGTTAAACGCAAAATCATAAAATAATATAGTATGCAACAAACAACCCTTACTAAAATTCCACGTATCGAAGTGGTAGACGCTCTGCGCGGTTTCGCTGTGCTGGCAATTATTCTCGTTCATAACCTGGAACATTTCATTTTTCCGGTTTATCCCGATCCCGCCAGTCAACCGGAGTGGCTGAATATTCTGGACGAAGGCGTATTCAGCATCATCTTCTCTCTTTTTGCAGGAAAAGCCTATGCCATCTTTTCCCTGTTATTCGGTTTCACATTTTACATTCAATACACTAACCAATTAAGAAAAGGAAAAGACTTCGGGTACCGTTTCCTCTGGCGTTTACTTCTGCTGGCAGGTTTCGCGACACTAAACGCTGCCTTTTTCCCGGCGGGTGATGTGTTATTGTTATTCTGCGTTGTAGGATTATTCCTTTTCCTCGTTCGCAAATGGAATGACAAAGCCGTATTGATCGCAGCAGTAATCCTGCTACTGCAACCTGTCGAATGGTTCCATTACATCGCCAGCCTGTTCAATCCGGAATATACCTTACCCAACCTGGGCGTAGGTGCCATGTATAATGAAGTGGCCGAATATACCAAAGAAGGAAATTTCTGGAATTTCATCTGGGGCAATGTAACGCTGGGGCAGAAGGCAAGTTTGTTCTGGGCAATCGGCGCCGGACGTTTCCTGCAAACAGCCGGACTGTTTATGTTGGGATTACTGATCGGCAGAAAACAACTGTTTGTCACTTCCGACAACAATACCCGTTTCTGGGTAAAAGCACTCATCATTTCTGCCATCCTGTTCTGCCCGCTTTACCAGCTGAAAGTAATGCTTTATGACAACAGCGATGCCGTTATGATAAAACAAACGGTAGGTGTCATCCTCGATATGTGGCAGAAATTTGCTTTCACAGCCGTATTGGTTGCCTCTTTTGTACTGCTCTATCAGAAAGAATCATTCAAGAAACTCACAGCAGGATTACGCTTTTACGGTAAGATGAGTTTGACAAACTATATCTCTCAATCTATCTTGGGAGCTATTATCTATTTTCCTTTTGGATTATACCTGGCTCCTTATTGCGGATACACCGTCAGCCTGTTGATCGGCTTCGTACTGTTCTTGTTGCAGGTAAGTTTCTGTAAATGGTGGCTGAAAGGCCATAAACAAGGACCTCTGGAAGGCCTCTGGCACAAGCTAACCTGGATCAATTCCAAATAGCAGGGCAAATCTGGTTTAAAACGAGCGATATTTCGTTTTAAACGGGGGTAAAGTCCGTTTTAAACCAGATTTTACTCGTTTTAAACGAAGTTGAGGCTCGTTTTAAACGGAATAATGCCCCTTAACACAGCATACAAGTATTTACATGCTTCTCTACGGTCTTCTGAAATAAATTAGCGACTGACAAAAGAATCAAGCCATCGCCTTTTTTATTCCATTTTGTGCAAATGTTTTCGCACACACTTAGTAGGATATTAAATATAATCTACTACTTTTGCACTGGAATATAAAAGTTTATGCCATGGATAAAAAAGTAATCACCTTTGGAGAGATAATGCTTAGACTGGCCACACCAGACTATCTCCGTTTTAGTCAGAGTAATCAATTGAATGCCACCTTTGGCGGCGGCGAAGCGAATGTTGCCGTATCCTTAGCCAATTATGGCATCCCAACAGAGTTTGTCACCCGTTTACCGAAAAACGATATTGCACGCGCTTGTGTAATGGATTTGCGCAAATATGGTGTAGGCACTTCGAACATTGTTTATGGGGGTGACCGCCTGGGTATCTATTTCCTGGAAACAGGAGCCGTAGCACGTGCCAGCAAGGTTGTCTACGATCGTGCACATTCTTCTATTGCTGAAATACAGCCGGGAATGATCAACTGGGAAGAAGTATTGAAAGATGCTTCCTGGTTCCACTGGACGGGTATCACGCCGGCAATCTCACAAGGTGCTGCCGATGCTTGTCTGGAAGCAATACAGGCTGCCAACAAACTGGGTGTACCTGTATCCTGCGATATCAATTACCGTAAAAATTTATGGAAGTACGGAAAAACAGCTTCCGAAATAATGCCGGCACTGGTTGCCGGATGCGACGTTATCCTGGGTAATGAAGAGGATGCGGAAAAAGTGTTCGGTATCAAACCGGAAGGATTTGACGTGGCACAGACAGCCGGTGAAGTAAATGCTGCTGAATTTGAATCGGTATGTACACAGTTGATGGCTAAATTCCCGCGCGCAAAGAAAGTGATCATCACATTACGTGGTTCTATCAATGCCAACCATAATACGTGGGGGGGCGTTTTATATGCTGACGGTAAATTGTACCAGTCACGCCGTTACGACATTACACATATCGTTGACCGTGTTGGCGGCGGCGACTCTTTCATGGGCGGTCTGATCTACGGTCTGCTTACTTATACGACGGACGACCAGAAAGCACTCGACTTCGCTGTTGCCGCTTCCTGCCTGAAACATACCATCTACGGTGATTTCAACCAGGTAACTGTCGACGAAGTGGAAAAACTGATGGAAGGGGACGGATCAGGACGCGTTTCAAGATAGTTGACAGTTGAAAATTGACAGTTGACAGTTAATATTTAAAGAATAAATAGTTATGGCTAGATTTAATAAACTACAGGTATTGAATGCGATGATCAGCACCGGCATGGTACCTGTTTACTATAATAAAGATGTAGAAACAGCCAAACAAGTACTGAAAGCTTGTTACGATGGCGGTGTCCGTGCATTCGAATTTACCAACCGTGGCGATTTCGCGCACGAAGTATTTGCCGAACTGGTAAAATATGCAGCAAAAGAATGTCCGGAAATGATCCTGGGTATCGGTTCGATTGTCGATCCGGCTACTGCCGCTTTGTTCCTGCAACTGGGAGCGAACTTTGTAGTAGGCCCGTTGTTCAACCCGGAAATCGCGAAAGTATGTAACCGCCGTCTGGTTCCTTATACACCGGGATGCGGATCTGTTTCCGAGATCGGTTTTGCCCAGGAAGTAGGATGCGACCTGTGCAAAGTATTCCCTGCCGGAAATGTGGGTGGACCTTCTTTCGTAAAGAATATGAAAGCACCGATGCCCTGGTCGCTGATCATGGCTACCGGAGCTGTAGAGCCGACGGAAGAAAACCTGTCAGGCTGGTTCAAGGCCGGTGTAACCTGCGTAGGTATGGGTTCGAAGCTATTCCCGAAAGAGGCGATTGCAGCCAAAGACTGGAAAGCGATCACCGACCTTTGTATCAATGCGCTGGAAATTATCAAAAAATACCGTTAAGCTATGAGACCATTTCTTGATTCAGATTTCCTGCTACAGACGGAGACAGCACAGAAGCTGTATCATGAACATGCAGAGAAAATGCCGATCATTGACTACCACTGTCATCTGATCCCGCAACAAATAGCCGACAATTATCAATTTGCCGACCTGACAGAGATTTGGCTGGGCGGAGACCATTACAAATGGCGTGCCATGCGTGCAAATGGTGTTCCCGAAGAATATATCACCGGTAATAAACCGGCTTACGAGAAATTCCAAAAATGGGCGGATACGTTACAGCATGCGATGCGTAATCCGCTTTACCACTGGACTCACCTGGAACTGAGCCGTATATTCGGTGTCGACAAGGTATTGAATCCTTCTACTGCACGAGAAATATACGACGAATGTACCGCCAAACTGCAAACACCCGAATTTCGCGCGCAAGCCATCATGGAACGCATGAATGTAGAGGTTGTTTGTACGACAGACGATCCGATAGATTCGCTGGAATATCATAAAGCCATCCGTAACACCCCGTTGAAGACCAAAGTGCTTCCAACCTGGCGTCCGGACAAGGCTATGGCGATCGACAATACAGCTGCCTACAACGAATATCTGGGCAAGCTGGAAGCGGCATCCGACTTGGCGATCCTTTCTTTCAAGGATTTGCTGGGTGCTTTACAGAAACGTCATGATTATTTTGCTGCCGAAGGTTGCCGCGTATCCGACCACGGTCTGACTACGTTCTACGCAGCCCCTTATACGAATGCCGAGATTGAAGCGATCTTCATGAAAGCACGTATGAACAAGTCTTTGACAGCTGAAGAAGTAGATAAATTCCGTTCTGCCATCCTGTATGAACTGGCTGTTATGGATGCGAAAACCGACTGGGTACAACAGTTCCACATCGGTCCGACACGTAATAACAATGCCCGCATGTTCAAATTGTTAGGTCCGGACACGGGATACGATGCCATCGACGATGCACCGGTTGCCGTTCCGATGATCCGTTTCCTAAGCCGCCTGGAAGAAGAAGGCATGTTGGCAAAGTCTATTTTCTACAACCTGAATCCGAAGGACAGCGCGGTTATGATGACTACAGCTTACAGCTTCAACGACGGTTCGCTGCCTGGCAAGATGCAATATGGTGCCGGCTGGTGGTTCCTCGATCAGATACACGGTATGGAAGCGCAAATGAATACGCTTTCCGACCTGGGGCTGTTGAGCCGTTTTGTCGGAATGCTGACCGACTCACGCAGCTTCCTGTCTTATCCTCGTCACGAATATTTCCGCCGCATCCTTTGCAACATGTTGGGTAAGGAGGTGGAAAACGGTGAACTGCCTGTTTCTGAAATGCCTTTCATCGGTAAGATGGTAGAGAATATCAGTTACAAAAACGCAAAACAATATTTCGGATTTTAACCGTTTGGTAGTTTTTAGCAAATAAAAAAGGTGTATCTCATAGCATGGCTATTCTGATACACCTTTTCTTTTTATCGATTCTACCGGTTTATTTTTTCCGGTTTCTCGCTGCCGCCTCTTTCGCCTTCCGAGCTTCACGGCGAGCCTTTTCTTTCGCTTTCAGTGTCTCCTTATATGCTTTTTCTTTCAGCTTACGCTCTTTTTCCTTTTGTTTGAGCGTCTCCTTATACTGGCGTTCTTTCTGCTTGCGCAGTTCTTCGCGGGCTTTCAGCTTGGCTTTGCGGTCGGCTTCTGCCTGTTTCTGCTTGTTCTTACGATCCTGCTCCAGTTGCTTTTCGCGATCGGCTTTCGCTTTCAGAAGAGCCTTTTCTTCTTCTTCCTGTTTCTTCAACAGTTCGGCACGTTCTTTCTCTTTCTGCTCCTGCAATTCTTTTTCAGCTTTCTGCTGAGCTTCAAATTCCTTGCGGGCCTCTTCCTTACGAGCTTCTTCTTCCTTAGCCTCACGCTTGCGGATAGCTTCTATTTCTTTTAAAGTAAGTTCTTTCCGCTCTTCCGGAGCTTGAACCGCAGGGACAGTATCCTGAGAAGAAGATATAATTGTCGTATCAGGTACAGAAGGCTGTACGGATACAGTATCGACCGGAATCTCTAGGGCCGGAACAGGGACAGAGACAACCGTATCCGGTACGATGGTTTCCGGAATAACAGTATCTTTTACAGCAGGCTGTTCAACGGTTTTCTCCTTTTCTTCCGCCGGAGTTTCTTTCTTACGTACCGACTTGATTTCTTTTGACGGAGTTTCACTTTCCGGCTTTTCTGCTTCTTCCGACGGTTCTTCATCCGGAGATTCCGTATCGGTTTCGTCCTGCATACGGTTCTTCCAACGGGCTGCCAGTTCCGGTGCTTTTTCGCCGAAGTTCTCTGCAAAGAAGTTGATATATTCTTCCAGTGTCTTACCGCGCATCAACGTTTCGTAGTTGTCTTCGGATATCGGAAGGATAGCGACATTCTTATCCAACGCCTGCGCATAGCCGTCCTTACCATAAATCATCTTATAATATTGCAGAATCTCTTCGATACCTGTGAATCCGCTGATGTTCAGCATGGACATCGGACCGGCTTCTTCAAAGGCGAGATCGAACTCCTTCACCATAAAGTTAGCGAAGTTATAAGCTGCCACAGCAAACAACAACTGATTCTTATCTACCGTTCCGGTCGGATACATCAGGATCATGCGATACGGAGTATTCGGCTCAGCAGTAAACGTACGGGCAGAATCGGCGGCAGACAAACTACCGTCTTCACCCAGACCGAAACGCAGGTTCCAGGTCATACCAGTTACATTGCCTTGCATCAAGGTACGGCCACGAAGGATTCCCTTCAGCATTTCACCGGCCAGCTCCGTCACATCGGCTGTAGGATATTTCTCCACCAAAGCCTTCAATGCAGTCTTGAAACCTTCTGCATCACCCGCCTGTACGTAAGTCAACGCATCCAGGAACATAAACTTAGGCATCAAAGTTGCCAACGGATATTTGGCACTGACATCGCGGAAATTCCGGCGTACGCTAACCGTATCGCTTGCCAGATAACTATTATAAGTCGCTTCGTAGATAGAATCCTGCACGGAATCCATCCTGCGTATATTATATTCATAATTCGGATCGGAAATGGCAATCGTATAATCCTCGTTCGGGAAAGCATTGATCATCTTTGTCTTGTATTCAGAAGCCAAAGCCGTGTTCCCCGTGCGGAGAGCCATCAGATACACCTGATAATAGCTGTCCAGGCGATGTGAGTTATCCGGGAAACGACGTTCCAACTCTTCGAATGCCTCGATAGACAACGGCAGATCTTCCAGTTTATCTTTATAGATCATAGCCATATTATACAATCCATCCTCGATAATGATATTCGAAGCGTCCACATCTTCCTTTGTAAAAGGCAACTGCTGCAAATAATACTCGCGTGACTTCGGATCGTCGGCAGCCACACCCGGCAAACCGGCTTCCAAAGAATCAGTAGGCAAAGGTTGCCCGTCAGGACCAACAGCGCCAGTTGCTCCCTCAGCCATTTCTCCTTCTTCCAAAGGTTCCTCGTTGAAGGTCGACATTTCTTTTTTCCGTCTCCGCCAGTTATCTTCCAACGCACGGCGTCCCCACTTACGCTGGAACTGTGCCTTACCCTGCGATACGGTCGAAGGATTATAGAAGTAGAAAGCTGTCCCACCCGATGAAGTCGGAAGAACAATCCCTCCCGTTTCTGTTCCCGGACGGTTTATTCCGGAGCCTTTAGCCTCCTGGTCAGCCAGGTAAGCCTCTTTTTCCGCCAGAGCTTTCGCCTCTTCTTCCTCTTTTTTTACCTGTTCGATGATTTTGTCGATGACAGCCAGGCGTTCCGCTTCCGGCATCTTTGCCAACGTCTGCAAACTATCCTGCAAATGAACGGCTTCGACATGCACGACCAGTTCGTCCAAAACGGCAGAGAGCTTCGAGACACGCTTAAAATCTTTATACTCTTTCTGGATACCGGACAAAGCACCGCTAAAACAGGGCTGTGCTTTCACATAATCACGCATGGTAAAATAGATATCCCCCAGCTTGATCTGACAAATCGCTTTCTCCAGTCCGTTCTGCGTACTTTTCTCAATACCCAGTTCGTAATTTTTGATCGCATTTGCCGTATCTTCCCTGTTCAGGTAGACATTTCCCAACGCATAATAAACCTGGTCCAAATAGTCTTTATTCTTATCACTCTTCGCCATCCGGTTAAGCATCTTGACCACTTTCTGATAGTTCGCGCCTGAAAAGACTTCCGTCTGACGGATACGTGCAGCAAACTCCAGCTCGTAAGGAGGGCTTGCTTTTGCCACTTCATTGAACATCTTATAGGCCAGTCCCGGCTGATCCTGCTCAGCATAGATCTGCCCCAACAGATACTTCATGCGGGTACGCTGGAGCTTGTTTTTCTCCGATTTGATAGCAGTCTTAAAATAAGGGACAGCGTCATCATACTGCTTGCTTTTCACCAGATAATCGGCATAGACGGCTGCATACTGATTCAGATTCTTCCGGGGAATCCCATTGGTATTCAGCTTACTTAAAATATCTTCGGACTCATAGAACCAGCCCATCTCCGAATAACAGCGGGCCTGCCACAAACGGGCTTCGGCTACCACTTCTTCGTCTTGCACATAATGGCGGGCAATATAGGAAAAGGTAGCGGATGCCTGCAGGAAGTCGGCATTATAAAACTGCCCCTGCCCGATCAGCAGCCAGCATTTTTTCAAAAAAGGATTGTATTCTTCCTGTTCCTGAAGAGCACGTTGCTTGGGGTCGTTGCGCCAGCCCGGCTTCTTGGCTGGTTTGGCTTTAATGGAGTGAAGTTTGATGGCTTTGTTGCCTTTTTCGATAGCACGGTCGAAAGGACCGCCGGTCTCTTTCTTGTCTTTGGGTTGCGCACTGATCGGGTACATGTGGATCATTTCGGAATAGCTTTCCTTATATCCGGTCTGCATGGAGTTCAAAGCTTCGTCAAAAGAAGTCTTCCCGTTAAAATAGATATTATAACGGGATGTAAAAGAATGGTAGAACCGGCTTGCCTTGGTGTTTTTCTTCGTACTGCACGACCAAAGCAAGAGTACCACGAACAATGAAATTATATAGTAAAAACCTTTCTTCACGTATTATGTGTGCTCTTTATCATATAATAAACTGGAAAGAAACCGTTTTATTGCCTTTTCATAAAGAATAATACAGCTTTAAGGATCAAAAAGATCATTACCAGCACCAGGATTATAAAAGCCCCCGAAGGTACGTTCAGGAAATAGGAAAGGACCAGTCCGGTCACACAGCTCAGAAAACCAAGACCGATACTTCCCCAGATGATCTTTTTAAAATCGGAAGTAAACAGATTGATCGTTATCTGCGGCAAGGTCAACAGACTCATCAACAACATAATACCGACTAAACGAATAGAGAGTACGATAGTCAGTGCAATGAAAAACATCATCATATACTCGATCCATTTGACATGGATATGCTGTGTCTTGGCAAAGTCGCTGTCGAAAGCGACATAAACAATTTCGCGCAGGTAAAGGGAAAAGACAGCAATCAGTACCACTGCCAGTGCAGCCACCCAAATTATATCTGCCATGGAGATCGTCAGGATATTACCGAATAAGTAAGCAGAGAGGTTCGGTGAATAGCCGGGGGTCAGAAAAATGAAGATGACACCCAACGCCATTCCTAAAGCCCAGACACCGGCAATTGCCGAGTCCTCGCGGACGTTCTGCGTCTTACTCGCCCACTCCACCCCAAAAGCGGAGAGAACGGAAAACACCATCGCCATCAGGATCGGATTCATCCCCAGATAAAACCCAAGTCCCAGCCCCCCGAAAGAAGCATGCGTTATTCCTCCGCTGATAAATACCAGCCGGCGGGCAACAACGTAAGTACCGACAATACCGCAGGTGATGGCAGTAAGCAAGCTACCCAGCAAAGCATGTTGAAAAAAAGTATATTGTAATAGATCCATATTCATTCCGTATGATGGTTCGTCTTATTTGTGCTATCTTTTCTTTATATCCGGTACGAGGCGCTGACAGTTTCACCCTAATGAAACAACTGTTTCTCCTAGGTGAAACAAGTGTTTCATTAGGGAGAAACAATCTTTATGCCGAACACTTGTTGACATTCTCTACCGTCTAATGTATTCTTCTCTCACCGACAATTAGAAATGCTTCATCCTTCAGCGCATCGGGCAGGTTCACACCACGAAGTTGCAGGCTACGGAGCCATCCGGCTACCTCTTCCGACTGCAAAGTATAAAGCACCTCGCGGAACTCATCGACAGCATCCTCTTCATACTCATCTCCCTCCAGTCCCCGGAAACGATCCAGTTCCTCATCGTCATAATATTCAATCTTTTTGCTGACAGCAGCCAAGAGACTGTCGCGTTCGCAGGTCTCATGCTGGCCGCAACATTCTTCGGGAATCTCACGTGCTTCGGGTATTTCACTGATCTCCCCGCGTTCCAGCATCTGCTGCAATTTCTTATTTCGAAAATAACCGGCTATGGCGGCAATAACGCCCAGCACGATTATGCCTATGACTATGTACCACATGTTAGTTGACAGTTGACAATTGACAGTTGACAGTTGACAGTTATAAGTGCCAAGGCTGTCGGTTGTGTTATTGAATTTCCATTATATTAAATCCGGCCTGCTTCAAGTCTTCCCAATAGGCTGGATAACTCTTTGTCACCACTCCCGGCTCGGCAACTTGCAGTCCCAGCGGCAATACTAGTGCTGCCGGGGCAAAAGCCATTGCCATCCGGTGATCTTCATAAGTGGCGATAACCGGATCTGCTTCCGGTTCGCACCGTTCCCCGTTCCATTCCAGGATACTATCGTTGCTGTCGGTCAGCAGGTAACCGAGTTTACGAAGTTCTGTTTTCAGAGCTTCGATACGGTCGGTCTCTTTTATCTTCAGACTCTGAAGACCGGTGAAGCGGAAGGGGATATTTAGTAACACGCAGCAGACAACAAAAGTTTGAGCCAAATCCGGTTCATTGACGAAATTATAAAGTAACTTCTTTGCCACATTACCTGTATGTTTCAACCGGACACCCTGATCCGTAAAGATCGTTCCGACACCCAACTGAGCGAATAGCTTCGCTCCGGCAGCATCGCCTTGCAGACTGTTTTTGAAAAGACCGAGCAGTTCTATTTCTGCATTTTTCGACAAAGCCATGATGGAATACCAATAAGAGGCGGCACTCCAGTCAGATTCCACGGTAAAATGGATCGGTTTATATTCCTGAGGAAGAATCTTGATGGTTTGTCCGTTCCAGGTTGCTTTCACCCCGAACTGTTCCATCAATTGTAATGTCAGATTGATATAAGGACGGGAGATAATGTTTCCTTCGAGGTTAAGCGTCAAGCCATTCTCCATCAACGGAGCGATCATCAATAAGGCAGATATATATTGCGAACTGATACCTCCAGCCAATGAAATCTCGCCTCCCTGCAAAGCACTTCCGAATATACGCAAAGGAGGATAGCCTTCTTTCTCGATATATTCAATGCGGGCACCTAAAGAGTTGAGTGCATCGACCAACAGTTTGATCGGGCGGTTCTTCATCCGTTCTGTTCCGGTGATCGTCCATTCACCCACTATCTTGGAAAGGAAAGCAGTCAGGAAGCGCATCGCCGTCCCGGCTGCCTTTATATCGAAATCACGACTATCGGAGTTCAGCGCCCTGACCATCACCTCCGTGTCATCACAATCGGAAAGATTCTGTATATCGTAAGGACTATAACTCAGGGCATTCAATATCAATGCACGGTTACTGATGCTCTTGGAAGCAGGAAGTTGTACGGAAGCCCGGATAGCTCCCTCCGGGCTTTTTATGAGATATTTCATTGCTTTTGTCTGTTCTTTAAATTAGAAGACAAAAGTACGGAAATTTCCGGATAGTTAAGTCTTCTTTTTACGAATACGGCTTATTAACGTAGAGGGGGCGCGGCGAACATCCCAAAGAGAAACAATATAAAGTACAGATTTCTTCTCATCCACATAATACACCAGTTTAAATAGTTTATGAACTAACAAAGTTCGATATTGGCGACGCGATGTATCCAATTCAGGAACATGAATCCCCATCAATGGATTTCCAGCCAAAAGTAAAATCTGATGGTCTACTGAATCAAGAAATTTCTCTGCAACTCTTTTTCCAAATGTTTTCGCACAATATTTTGTAGCTTTAGTCAGTTCTGCCATAGCAGTTTTCTTCCATTCGCATGTCATAACGAAACTAGCATTTGACGTACATCCTTCATCACATCTTGATGAGAAACCGTTTCTAATATATCAGCATCAAGATCTGCCTCAAAAGCCTCAATATTCTGCTTTACCTCATCCAAAGAAGAAGGGATGCCAGGAATAGATTCTGTGTTCTTAGCCTGAGCCGCTTTAACCGCGCGGTTGAAAGATTGTTTCACTTTATCAAGAACCTCTATACTGTCTGTTTCCATAATCTTTCGGATAAGTTCCATCCGGCGGGCATCCAGTTCTATTGTGCTCATAATATATTCCTTTCTTTAAATTATATCTGAAGACAAAAGTACGGAAAAATCCGAAGTCAAAACATATACACAAACAAAAAGAAAGTGTCACAAGCCCCTCTTCTGTCCTGACGAACAAAACAGTTGCTTTGCAACACTCTCTCCATACATTCAAAAAACGATCATTCGATAACAGGGCGATCGTCCTCGCCCGGAGTTGTTTCTTCCGCACCGTTCAGTTCCATCCAAAAGATGTTATCACTGACAAGCGTACGGTTCATCGACTTGCTACCGCTCTTCTTCGTAGCTTCGGGGATGAAGCGGACACGTACACCGGTGATCTGTGAAGCATTCACCTTGTCGGCCGTCTCTGCTCCGTTACCATTGGAAGTACATGTGTAGTAAAATGTACCTAACCCATCGATCTTCACGCTACGTCCCTGTGCCATATAGTCTGCCAACACACCTGCCAAATCCATCAGGACAGCATACACATCGGCACGGCTAACAGTTGAGATTTGTGACAACCGATCGGCAACCTCTTTCGTTGCCACAGGTTTCCCCACGGTAACAGCCTGAGGATGCCACTTACCACTCATTTTCTTTAGAACTTTTTTAAAGAATGCCATGATTGAATATTATTAAAAAGTTTTACCTTCTTCTTTAAATAAAAAGTAGCTTTGACTTTAATGATCGGGAGACCTATAAGAAGCCACCACGCCATCTATAAGAAGTCACTATATCACTTATAAGAAGTCAGTACAATTCACCATGCAGGAGTTCCCGCGCCATCTCCGGCTTAGCGTGTCGTGTTCGGGTAAAGGATGACCTTTCCTTTTTTTATTCAGGCATTGCCCCCGTCTCCTTATCAGTATCAAAAGTATCCGGCGAATTACTCGCAGGACGATAAACCGTATAATAAGAGAATGATGATGTTGGTAAATAATCGGAAATTGTATCTTGTGATAACGCAGCATCAATTTCTCGTATTTGTAAATTATTCTTATTATCGGTGTATTGTAAAACTGTATATTGAGCATCATCAGCAGCAGGTGCCCATGAGAAAAGAGCTTCACCGTGTTCTCCTTTTTTCAGACTACTTATTATTCTATTAGATAGCGTACTCCGATATGATTCACCATAAGTTCTAGAAGTAACTTCTACAGGAAGTGAATGGTTTCCGTATTTATCAAAACTAACTATCTGGAAAAGATATTCCCGCTCTGGTAAATTTTCAACCATGATATTAAATACACCTTTGTTCTCGTTTATCATATAGTCCAAAGAATCTTGATAAGAATTCCAATAGATACGTAATTTGTTTATACGTTGTGATTTAATAAACACTTCCATATTAACTCGCAATTTTCCAGCTCCAGGAGATACACTATCAACCTTGGCTGCATATATTCGTTCGCCTTCTTCCAGATAGCCGACATGAAGATCATTCATTCCATCACAAGCAGTCATTAAAACAACCATGCTTAAGACGATCATTGACACTATATTTTTCACTTTCATATTTACTTTTGATGATTAGAATAAGATTATTTTTACTTTTCTACTTGTCCGTAAACTTCCATTTCCATCAGATGGAAAAATTCTCCGCCTGACCAAGTTTCTGTTACTTTGAAGCGAAGGAAACGCACAGCCGGCATATCCGGAGGACAGAGAAATTCTTCTCCAGCTTTAACATAAGCCAGATCTTCTGCAGAATATGAGCCTTCTGGAAGTCCTGATGGTTTTATACTTTCACCTTCAAACAATTTAGTCCATACATTCCAATCATTCAAATTAGCCTCATCATTCGTTCCATAGACCTCAAAACGTTTAATATTGCCATGCCTATAAGGATAATCATCTTCCCAGCGTTGCCACAGTTTTATTCGACTAATTTTCCCTGTCTGTCCCATATCCATAGAAAAAGTTTGAGGCCAGCGTCCGGTTCCTACATTTGTATGAAAACCATTTTCTCCTGTAGTCGATCCATCCCAAAGTCTAGACATAACCCATCCCCAACCTTCTGACTCATCTCCGTCCAACTTCAAAGAAGAAAATTTTAACATATTAAATTTTTCCTCAAACAAAGGTGTTAACTTTTTCTCAAGTGAATTACTTTTATTACCCCATTTATCCCGCACAAAAATTCTGAAGTCTTTTGCCTCTGGATTCATACCCCTAGTAGATCCAGATCCATCCACAACACTACTATAGTAAACATCAAGCGGTATGAAATCCTCATACTCATCTTTAACTTCAAGCACGACTGAAACTTCAGCTTTAGTTTCATTTACCCAAAAAGCAGTCACGCCCCCAAAATCAGCCATTAGATTTAAAGACTTTCCAATTGATACTACCGGAGGCTCTAATGGTTTTATATCAACCTGTACAGGAACAGATTCATTACCACTATGATCTACAGCAATAATTTTAACGCTACGTTCATCCTCTGTTCCAAACCCCCGAATTACCAAACTATCAATATAAGATGAAGCTCGAACTTCATTTTCTTTTCCTTCATTTAAAGAATAAAGCGCTTTTACATAGAGCAAATCTTCATCTTCCGGCAAGTTATATTTTAAAATAGCACCTCCCGGAATATTTTCAACGATAACATCACTTACACCTCCTGGCGCTATAGTGTCCGTCTTCACGACTAAACGACGATCTTCGGAACATGCCACAAAAACGATCGAGGTCAATAATATTAGAAATAAATTTTTCATAATGTACTTAGGATTAAATTACCAATCAAAATTTTGTACCAAATTTGTATTAATCGTCATCTCGCTCTCTTTTATAGGCCAAAAATAATCTCTCACTGATAATTGGACTAATGTTGGAGATACAGATGTTACAATATAAAATGTTTCCGGTGTATCTCCTTTAGTTACATTCCAACCCATAGGCTGATCATTCAATTCTTGAATACGTTTCCATCTACGAATATCCCAGAAATGTTCACCTTCAAAAGCTAACTCAATCGTTCTCTCCTTACGAATTATATCTCTTAATCCAGCCTGATTTGATGGTTTACCTGGAGTTACAGAATATTTTCGCCAAGAATTTTCTACTCCTTCTAAACCTACTCGCTCACGAACCATATCCAAATATTTGTATACTTCGTTACTTGGACCACCATACTCATTTAAAGCTTCTGCATATAACAAATATAAATCAGCTAATCTCATAATTGGAAATGGAAAATATTCGAAATTGGCAGAATTCGCAGTCTGAGCATTTTTATAACTGTGCATTTTTTTGGGACAATACCCCGTAATAGATAAATTTTCAGTCGTTGAAAACATTCCGGATACACCTCTTGCCAAAAAATCTGCATATTTTACATCTTCTGGGAATTTGATATAACCATTACCAAAATAAATCCCACGATCAAAACCTATGCTTGCATAAAAACGCGGTTCTCTGTTATAATGCAAATAAACAGTTTTTTCCCCCTCCTTTACATAATACCTTTCTTTACCTGAAGAAACCTCCTGACGAATATCATACCTATTAGCGTACCAATTATTAGTTTGCCATTCCTTATCTTCATTCATAGGAACACCATTCGATGTATAATACTGTTCTACCATTTTTAATGTAGGAGCCCATTCTGTACGAATAACATTAATTTGCTCTGATGCTTGACGAACAATACGTGCTTCAGAAAGTCTTTGCAAATAATTATTATCATAATTAGTACCACCCCAGATTAACTCACAATTCCATCGATCACAAATAGCCTGACGATATGTTGTTTGTATCTTAAAAGTATCATTGACTGTGCTTAACTGAGGATCCACAGTCGCGTAAAGGCTCTTACCTTGTTCATGACACAAATCTATTGCTTCTTTACAAGCATCTGCTGCTTTTTTCCATTTTTCTATATCATAACTTTGTGGAAAAAGTTGTATCCCTCTATTATCTATGAGCGACACGTAATCTGTATTTCCGTTAAATAAACTACTGGCTCCATATACTAGAACCTTTGCTCTCATTGATTTCGCAATCAAATTATTAATATGACCAGCCTCTGTGCCCTCTATTACTTCCCTTTCATCTGGTAAATCCTGGGCTGCTTCATCCATTAAATCGGCTATATAATTAATAACCTCATCCACAGGTTCACGATACACCTTAACATCTTCTGAGGAAGCTGAAACAGGTATATTTTGATCCATTATAGGGATAGGTCCATACATGCGGAACAAATAAAAATGAAAATATGCTTTCAGAAATTTCACCTCTGCAATCCATTCTTTTTTTTCTGTTGGGGTCAAATCCTGTACCTTATCAACATTCTCCAGAAATATATTACAATCGCGTATACCATCCCATAAAGCAGGAAGGCCATCCGTTCCACTCCAACCATTCATATAAGGATTAGATACATTTTGTTGCCCTCTAGCAATATTACGTCCGGCCCATTTTATGTATGACAAATACCAACACTCATCTGTCGCAACCATAGCCGGATCAGATACTGCATCCCCATGTTTTGGTAGATAACTATAACAAGTAAACAAAAATTTCTCACATGCAGTCCTATTTCTGAAAGCATAATCTATAGTTGCCACATTATCAGGGACCACATCCAAATAATTACAAGAAACAAATATTCCGTTAAAAGCAACTAAAGCCAATATGTATTTTATTACAGTATTCATAATATTATGTGTATTTAAAATGATAATTGAAGTCCAATATTATACACCTTCTGAACAGGATAGCCTAATCCTTCACCTCCCATTTCCGGATCCCATAACTTAAATTTAGAAAATGTAAGTAAATTAGTACCGCTTAAATAAAGGCGCAAATCTGCGACATGGATCTTTTTCAAAAAAGATTGAGGAAGACGATAACCCAATTCCACGGATTTCAAACGTAAAAACCCTCCATTTTGCATAAACCATGTAGATGGTTGATTATTATTCTCAATCACAGTGTTAGATAATCTTGGCCATAACGCTTGAGTATTACGATTATCTTCTGCCCAATGATCATTTGCGTAAGCCTCTAACAAAGCCCCCTGGTTATTTATAAAAGGCGATGTTTTTGCTATATCAATCCAGAAAGACTCTCTAGCCAGTCCTTGAAAGAAAAAGGAAAAATCAAGATCTTTATAGCCAGTAGAAAGACCAAAACCATACACTATTTCCGGACTAGTCGGATAACCAATAGGAACCATGTCTATTTCAGTAATCTGTCCGTCATCATTAATATCCTTATATTTAATATCTCCAGGCATATATTCTCCAAACTGAGTCGGAGAATTACGTATATCTTCCTCATCAATAAATAAGCGTTCTGCAACATATCCGTATGTCTGATTTAAAGATCGACCAACCATCGACCTCCATGGAGTTTTACTATAATCAGGCTCTTCATATACACTAAATTCACTGGTTGCATAAGTAAAATTAGCTCGTCCTGTTACCCAAAAATCTTTATTGATTGAATGATTATAATCTACTGACATATCAAAACCGGAACTTTTAGCTTCACCAACATTCGCCTTCAAAGCACTTTGTAATCCCATTGTTTCTGGAATATAGGCACGATCCATCAATATATTCCAACGATTTTCCGTAAAATAGTCGGCCTGAATTTCGACTTTATCAAACAGTCCTAACTCTATTCCATAATTTGCTTTTCTCGCTATTTCCCAAGTAATTTCATCATTCGCATAACGTGAAATAGAAACGCCATTCTGATAATATCCTCCAGCATTACCCAATGTTCCAAAATAAAAACCTTTATCTTTATTATTCATATTAACATTAGACAAATAGAAGAAACGGTCTTCTTCATTACCAATAGCGTCATTTCCAACCAAACCGTAAGTAGCTTTCAATTTCAATTTATTCACAACTTTCTTCCATTCGTCTTTGTAAAATTTTTCATTTGAAACAACCCATCCTAAACCTCCTGAGGGAAAGAAACCAAAACGTTCTTTTTTAGAAAAACGTTCAGAACCATTATATCCAAAATTGAACTCAAAGAAATAACGATTATCATAAGCATATGTATAACGACCAGCTAAATTCAAATTACGCGTAGGCAAAGATTTTTGCAAGTCTCCTGCATTAGCAGCTAGTGATTCTCGCATAGTAAAGACCAACATAGCTCCAGTATTATGCTTTTCCTTAAATACTCTATTCCAGTTTAATGCACCTTCAAAATAAATTGATGATGTAACATTTTTTGTTCCTTCTTTATAATCAAGATATTCTGTACCAGATTGGTCATTTAATACATCCAAAGTATATTCATCTTTTAACTTATCATATATACCAACTTGGTAATAAAACGGATTATAGTATCGCTGTACATCAAAATATGAGTAACGGTTTGTATTGAACAACCCTCTAAAAGAAAGTCCCTTTGTAAAGAAGCTCAAATCTTGTTCCAATTCAACCTGAGCAAACATTTGAGATGTTGAATATTCCTTATATCCTTTTACCATTTCCGCATATGGATTAGTATACTGTGCCTTATCATAATTACCAAATAAAATATGATTGGTATATTGATTTGCTACGTCCGGAACATAATAAGGAGGAAATAACACTGGATTAGAATTCATTACCATTTTGTACATATCAGAACCACCAGTTAAAGGACCTGAATAATCATCAAATATACCCTGCAATCTAACTTTAACCTCCGTCGTTTTTGTTACATTAATATTTACATTACTACGCAACATGTAACGATTCAGTTTCACATTATTATTAAAATTATTCTTTTTGTCAACTTTTAAATTTCCATTATCGGTATTATATGTACCTGCCAAATAATAACGAGCCACCTTTCCACCACCACTCAAATTAAAATTAAGCCTCTGACTATGAGCCATATCTTTAAACAGAGTATTATACCAATCATTAGCTGGATACACATACGGATTCTTCCCTGCTATCGTATTTTCAATTTTTTGTTGTGAATAAAGAGTTACTCCCAGTGGATCACGGGTTGTGATTGCTTCATTATGTAATTTCATGTATGTAACAGGATCAGCTAACTTAATCATTTGGGTAGGAGTTGACATTGATTCTTCAAAGCGAATATTAAAACGAGCTTTTCCTTCTGTTCCCTCTTTAGTTGTAACCAGAATAACACCATTTGCACCACGAGAACCATATAAAGCAGTAGCAGCCGCATCTTTCATAATATTAAAACTAGCAATATCATCCGGTTGAATTTTCGACAAATCAGAAGATGATATTTCGTTGTTATCTAACAGAATAAGAGGATCTTTCTTATAACCGAAAGTTGTAACCCCACGGATAAAGAACTCCGCATTATCCTGTCCCGGTTCACCACTCCTCTGATAAGCTATTAAACCAGAAACACGCCCGGCAAGGGAAGTAGTCAAGTTACTACTAGGAACTTTCAACTCACTCGGTTTTACGCTTGTAATAGAAGATATCACCGATTCTTTCTTCTGTTTAGCAAAAGCAACAACTGTCACTTCCTCTAACATATCGGTTTTTTCCTTCATCGTAACAAACAACTGCTTTTTATTCGCAACAGCAACTTCCTGATCCTGCATTCCCAAATAAGAAAAGACTAGTATATCAGTATCTCTGACATCGATGGAGAAGGAGCCATCGATGTCAGTTGTTACCCCACGTGGGGTACCTTTCACCTGAATGGCAACACCAGGTAAAGGTTCTCCCAATTCATCTATAACCTTACCAGTAATCTTTTTTTGTTGTTGAGTGATTGGTAAAGAAGCGTTTCCCTTCCCTTTATCTTCTTTTTTAGTAATATAAATCTGCTTGTCAACAATATTATAAGTATTGTCAGTCCCTTCAAATAAAGTATCAAGAATCTTATCAACCGTTTGTTTCTTGACATTAAGCTTTACTCGCTTATTGGAATCTACAACTCCTTCGTAATAAAAGATCACAAACTCACTGTTTTTTTCGATCTCTTTAAACACTTCCTTTAGTGTTTTATTGGAAAGATTTAAGGATATCTGGGTCTTTTGAGAATAGGCTAATTTCGCTGAGAAATCGACAGCCCAACAGGATGTTGCCACCAGACAGGCAACTATAATACATTTTAACTTTCTGAAATCACGTATTCCTACGCTATTTATTCGTTTGTTTTTCATACATTTGTATTGATTTTTGATTTAACTGGAAAGAATTTTAGCAGAATTCTTTCTTTTAAATTTACAGCCGGATAATACCCACTATTATCCGGTTTTGTTTTTCAAGGCATTACTACGTCATATTCATATTTTTTATGGTTTAACAATTACTGATACTGATTCTCTCTCTATTGTAAAATTGACTGGCATGGTCGACTCTAAACCCGTCAATACTTTTACCATATCTTCATCCAGATTCAAAGAGCCAGAACAACGTAAAGCTCCTGCGGCAACACTATACTCAAATTTTTTCCCGTAATAATCGGACAATTTGTCCAAAACAGTGGAAAAACATTCATTATCAAACGTATAAAATCCATCTTTCCAAGAAATGTAATTCTCAACATTTACTGTTTGAATATCCGTAGTTCCTTTTTTATATGAAAGCCGATCAGTCGGCTTCAAAACAGATTCAATACGATTATCCGTTTTTACATTTACTTTTCCCGACACAAGAACGACCGATACTTCCTGCTTAGACTCATAGGCTGAAACATCGAATTTCGTTCCCAGCACCTGGATATCCATCTTTTTCGATTTAACAATAAATGGGCGCTCCTTATCCGGATATACTTCTATATAAATTTCACCGTCAACATAAATTTCACGCTTCTTTTTCTCAAAGGTTACAGGGTAAACAACTCGCGTATTTGCATTCACCCAAATTTTCGACCCATCAGCCAGTTCTAAAAAAGTTCTTTTAGCAACCGGAACTACCAATTGATTATAAACCGGTTCTTTTTTCGTTTGATAATCAGTCTCTTTTTCTTGAGTTGTCGCTACTTTTTGAGTATTAATATGTAATTCACCTTTCTTATTATACTGTAAACGTGAATTTTCCTCTATTTCCACCTTTTTCTCTTCTGCCAGAATTAACTGAATCGCTTCTGTCGAAGATTCAGGTTTTTGAACTTTTTCTATAGCTGTTAAATCTGCTTCTGCATAATGATCCGCATAATAAACTCCTCCAATTGCCAGCAACAAGCCGACTATTGCTGCTGCCGATGAATACCAGAACTTATATAATCGCTTTTTATGGCTTGTTGTATCAATACGCTTCCACAAGGAATCTTTATCTTCCTCTGAAAAAACAGATTTACGATAGGGAATAGAAGCTAGGACAGCATTCGCATACGCAATCTCTTTAGCTAAAGCCTCATTCTTATGAATCAGCTCTTCCCAAAAAGTCTGAGAATAAACAGTCGGACTAAAAAATGATTCCAGAAAAAAATCATCCTCTAATAACTGTTCCATCGAATAGCCTGTATAGTCTTTATCTATCATTCCCGATTATATTTTTAAGATTTCTCTATAATGAATACAATCGAACGGAAGATTTATACTCAACAAAAAACGATTTTTTTATAACAAATGAAGAAAAAAATCAACATAGGAAAAGATTCCCGTATTTTCTTGAGGGAGCGTTGTATGGAATTTTGGACAGATTGGTAATTCATATTCATCAGTATTGCTATTTCTTCTGTCGAAAGTTCTTCTATATACCGATAGTAAATAATTTCTCGTTGGTGGTCAGTCAACAAACTCAGAACTTTCCGAACCCTCTGTTTCAATTCATTTTGGCTTAAGATCATTGTCACCTGCTCTTCTGCGCCAGGATCCAAATATTCATTTTCCTCTATATCAATGTTATCAAAAAACAATTCACGTTTCAACAGATTATACAAGTGATTCTTTAAACAAGAAAATAAATAAAATTTGATGTTGACCTCTGTTTTTAAATATAGCCTATCATTATACAGTTTTACATATACATCATGAATTGCATCTTTGACCAGTGCTTCATTTGAGGTAAACTGAATACCATATCGAAATAAAACATCCGCATACCTCCTATACATGAGTTCAAAGCTACTGTTATCCCCGTTTCTGAAACTCGACCAAAGCTCATTTTCCGATTTGTTGTGATTTATCTCCATATGAAGTTTCAAATTTAGGAAAACATTTGATTCCGCAAAACACTAAATCGAATATGTCATAAAAAAGAGGCGTGAGGATTGTTGATATAAATAACACCTCACACCTTTTTTTCTACTCAATCTTCAATACATGTGCGAAGTTTGACGGTTTGCGAGTCGGGTACTTAACCTCTAAACCCTCCTCTGTATGTTTCCATTCAAGCATTTCGTCACTGCCCAGCATGGATACAGATGTAATCTTTCTGTCGGGATCAGCTTTTTTAGCTAACGAATGAATGAAAATCCGATCGTCTGACCAAGCCAACGAAATAGCATACAAGGTCTCTCCTTTCGTTGTGAACCGGATATCCTGTGATGTATATTCAGCTTGCTTGTTATCCGTCATATACCCATATTCACTTTTATTATTTCCTTCCCCAGAAACAACCCATGGCCGTGTTCCATAAATTGCTTCTCCGTTCACTTTCAGCCAGTCTCCAATTTCATGTAAGACCTTCTGCTGTTTTTCCGGAATCGTACCATCGGCTTTGGGACCGACATTCAATAATAAATTCCCGTTTTTGCTCACAATATCTACTAAGTCATCAATGATATGGTTGGTCGATTTCAAATCATTTTCATCTTCCATATAAAACCAAAAGACTTTACCGATCGAAGTATCTGTTTGCCAAGGGTACGGACGGATTTCATCACTTTTTCCCCGTTCTATATCAAATACCTGAATATTGTCACCATATCCAAATTTAGTATTTACGACAACTTCCTTATTCCAGTCGACTGCATTATTGTAATAATAAGCCAGAAATTTATAGAACGTTTCTTGAAACGGTTGCTTACCGACTGTCCAGTCAAAATAAAGAAGCTCCGGTTGATACTGGTCGATCAACTCGTACATATGCGTCAACCAGTTTTGCCGAGAATGTTCATTAGAACCCGGGAATTTATCATAAACAGGATCAAGTGTTCCTCCATCAGGAGCTTCGATGCGTTCCCCATACAAAGAAATAGTCGTATCTTGCACATCAGAAGGAATTTCCATTCCTTTGTTATAAAACCAGCAATGTTCAGCACGATGAGATGAAAGACCAAAATGCAGGTTCTCTCCCTGAATAGCATCCTTCAATTCTTTCATTAAATCTCTCTTCGGTCCCATCTTTACAGAATTCCATGGGTTAAATGTACTGTTATACAACGCAAAACCATCATGGTGTTCTGCTACGGGCACGACATAAGTAGCCCCTGCTTCTTTAAAAAGTCTTGCCCAGGCCCAGGGATCAAACTTTTCAGCTTTGAACATGGGTATAAATTCTTTATAACCGAACTCTGTGACCGGACCATATTTTTTTAGATGATGCTGATGCACATGACTGTCCTTATCATACATGCCACGGGCATACCAACCATCGAAAGCCGGAACAGAAGCTGGTCCCCAATGAATGAATATTCCAAATTTACCATCACGAAACCAATCCGGAATCTTATAACTTTGAGCAATAGATGCCGAATCTGGTTGATACAAGTCTGTTCCTTTTGGAGAGGCTACACGGGTAGTATCGGGGACATACTTATTTCCCGATGTACAAGCCATACACAATGTTAATCCTCCCAAAAGCAATAGATTTAAATTACATTTCATTCCCCTTCTATTTTTTATTAAATTCTTTTACCGCATCAAACATGGCGATAATATTTTTCGGTGGAACATCCGGAAGTATATTATGTACAGTATTAAAGACAAAGCCACCACCGGACGACATGATCTCCAAACGCTCCAACACCTGTTCACGCACCTGATCCGGCGTACCGTTATTCAATGTACCGACGGTTTCTACGCCACCGCCCCAGAAAGTACAATCCTGTCCGAATTCTTTTTTCAGGAACTCTGGGGACATATCCACGGCATTGGTTTGTACCGGGTTGAATACTTCGATCCCTGCCTCGATCATATGGGGCATCAATGAAGAGATAGAGCCACAGGAATGGATAAAAGTATGCATCCGGCTATGTGATTTGACATAATCACATAACTGCTTATGGCGGGGTTTGAAAAGAGTCTTATAAGTATCCGGATCCATGAACGGACCGGTCGTCATTCCGAGGTCATCCCCGAAACGGATAATGTCTACAACATCACCGACTGAAGCACAGACCTTTTCCAATGTTGCCAGGTGGCGTTCCAGTAATTCATCCAATACACGCTCCACCTGATCCGGATCACAAAGCAGGTCCATCAGGAAATTATCCATCCGGCGCAGGAAAGTACCCCATTCAAAAAGGTTACAACCACAGACGATCATCAATGCCTTATCCGTTGTTTCCCGCAAATGCAAAGCATTTGCTCTCAACTGCTCCCAGAAACCATCATCGGCAGCATGATCCCAGGGACTGTGCACGTAACGCGACCAAAGGACACGCCCCATCTCGTCATCCAGACTATCATAGCTGTCGGGATAGCCATCCACATAAGGGAAATAAGACTGGTCAAAGAAGGTAGCACCTTTCGGCATCATTGCCAATACCCGCTTTCCGTCCGTATCATAGCAGTGATAAGAGCCATTCGGCTGTTCTATCGGGTGGAACCAGGCAGGATATAAAGCCTTATCTCCGTTAGCCAATATTGTTTCGTGCCAGTCGGATGGTTGTACATTAAACGTCCGCCCAATATCGAGGACATCGATACCGAACTGATCGATCAACGACATATCCGGTTGTGCCAGTTGTTGCACGACGTCGTATATTTGCACCGGCAAATCGGTCCGTCCTAAATGTTTCAGCAAATTGGAGTAGGCAATTGCCGAGATACCTGAACTGGGAGTTGCTCCCATATCGACCGGAACACGGTCGGGCTCTTTATGAGCTATAGCTGATAAAACACGTTCTCTTGAAGTCATAATTTTCAATTCTCAATTTTCAATTTTTAATTCCCCTCACTCTCCTCCGCTCATCCCTATCACGAAAGAAGCAATCACTAATACAACCAGTCCTGCATACATCCAGGCTTTTGTCTTTGTATCCGTAGCTTTCCATTCTCCGCGATACAATCCCCAAAGGGTGGCAAAGACAATGGTCAACGACATCATAATTCCCCAAGCCGTAAACGAGAACTCACCCATCCGGCTTTTCCCCATACCGAAAAAGATAAAGTTGATAAACCAAAGAAAGCCCGCCAAAGCACAATAGAGATAATTACTCAAAACGCCAACCTCCTTTGTTTTCATAAAGGCTTTCAGGTTATTATTCCTCTTCGACAGAAACAGGCACCATAACGCAGTAGCCAGAAAAGAGCCACCAAACAAAATAGGAAAGACAGGCAATGTCTGGAACAAGGGATTGACACCCGAAGCAATTATTGCAGACGAAATTTCTGTACCCTGCTCTATTCCTAAGGCTTGCGACGCACCGGTTATGCCGACGAATAGAACCAATAGCAATCCTTTCTTGAAATCAAGTTCCGGATTCGCTTCCGGTCCGGCTCCTTTATCTTTCCGATAACCGGCATATCCACTCAAAGCTATACCGACTGCGGCAATCAACAGACCTGCTATCAACATCGTTCCACCGGATTGTTGCAGAAGAACGCTCAACCGCCCGTCGATAGCCGGAGGAATGATCGTCCCCAGTATCATCATCAACCCCAAAGAGAGCGAGAAGCCCAACGAAAGTCCCAGATAACGCAGGGAAAGTCCGAATGTCAGATTACAAACGCCATAGATAAAACCTAATATAAAGATCCATCCCAATGTCTGTGCCGGAATCCCAGACAGCACATTCATAAAGCCCGGACAAAAAACATAACATGCCACTACAGGGACAATCACATAAGCAAACAAACTATATATCAGCCAATAATTCTCCCAAGCCCAGTTACGGGTTCTTCCGAAGGGAATCGAAAAACTTCCTGAGGAGAAAGCTCCCATAGCAATCAGCCCGATTCCAAATAATAATTCAAATGTCATAACTCTTATTGGTTTTTCTCTCTAATATTCCGATACGCACAAGAGGTACTGTTGCAAATGTCACAGCCATAAGATCGTTTTCTAACCTCATCCCCTATTCCTATAATTCCGCTAACCGATTTGATCGGCTGCATCAGGCAAGATTCATTGATCGTGATCCCGGTCGGATGATCGCCGATATAGGCAAACAGATCACGCTGTCCAGAGAGTGGCCATTCGCAATAACCGGGACTATAACGGTTCGTGATCTTCTTCCCCTGGTTCATCATCTCCTTTTCCAAATACAGCTGCACCTTATCCATCGCATTCTCAACGGTTGCCGAGCCAATCGACTCGACAACAAATGCTTCCAGAAAATCGCTATTCTGTTGATAGGCATGCGACAACTCAGTAAAAGTTTTCCCCGCCGTACAAAGAAATAAAGCGATCCGATCAGCACCTTGCATATAACCACTGATTTTACGTCCTGTATGCAAACATCCCGAAGAACCATTGACTATTCCTTCTTTTACATTTACTTCCGGACAATCCAGCAGACGATATCCTCCGATGATCTCTTTCGAATCTTTCAATTCGTCAAAGGTTCTCTCCACAATCTCCGCAACGAGAACATAACTCTCCGAATCGGGAATCTGGAGGTATTCCATCAATACCGGTATTTCCGGACGAACCTCTTCAAACGAAAATGTATATGACCGGAACATCATCTTCCTTTATTAAAATCAGCTATTGCCTGATAGAACGCTTTGATATTCGCATCCGGAACCAAAGGTGGCATATCACAACCGGAAGAGATAACAAAGTTTTTATACTGCGATGTTTTTGATAATAGATCGGCTGTAGCCCGGTACACCTCTTCTGAAGTGGCTTGCTTCAGGATACCGACAGGATCGATGTTTCCCATCACGATAAGGTCTGACGGACATTGTTCCAGTGTCTCAACCATATCCACTGCATTTCCGAAATGTAAAGCTGCGGCTCCGGAATCGATCATTGCTTGGGTGCATTGTCCTCTATTTCCGCAATTATGTAAGATCACAGTAAAGTCTTCATCCTGTACCGCCTCCACTATCTGCCGGACATAGACAGTCGAATACTCCTGACAGTCTTCATTGGAAAGTAAACCGGCAGCCGGTTCAGCCATAATCACACCTGTAGCACCAATCGCTTTCAGTTCCCGACAATAAGCGGTAATATAAGCTGTACATTTATCCAATAATGTTTTTATCACATCCGGTTCGATATAAATACCGACCATAATTTCTGACATATCGTAGAGCCTACCCGCCAAAGAGAAAGGACCGATACAACCGGACAGAACAGGTTTGTCTTTTATGTTTTCAACAGCCAGGCGGTTTGCTTTCAGGTATTCCGGCATTCGGCCGGCAGATAAAGAGGGAACCTGCAGATTGTTCACGGTATCTTCATCATATACCAGTCTGCCCGTAACACTAGGCACTTCATGTTCCGGCATATTGATCGTACAACCAAAGGCCTCTGCCTCGACTGTCAAATCCATAATGACGGTACAAGCTGTTGTATGGTAAGTTTCCGTCACATTCCTGATTGCCTGATAGTGCACATTTCCATCCGTAACAGCGTCGATCACCTTCTTCCCGATCGCTTCAATACCGGGATGGGTCATAATAGGGATAGCGATCCGTTTGTCACTATCCTGTAATTGTTTGATAAACTTATTCATACGTTATCAGGCTACGATTGAATCCAACCAGTTAATATTATCCTGCGGATCACGGGCATAAGCATCCGCTCCGATCTTTTGTGCAAACTCTGCATTCAACGGAGCTCCACCGACAACGACTTTAGTCTCGGGATATTTTGCCCGGATAGTGGCGATCATCGGTTGCATATTACTCATGGTTGTAGTCAGCAAGGCAGACATGCCGCAAACAGCTCCCGGATGTTCGTCCAATGCCTGAATATACTTCTCGGCCGGCACATCCGTCCCCAGGTCGATCACTTCCCAACCGGCACCTTCCACCATCATACCCGTCAGGTTCTTGCCGATATCGTGCAAGTCGCCCATAACGGTACCGATAACAAATACTCCTTTACGTTTGATCTCACCATTCTGAAAATAGGGTTTCAGGTGTTTCATGGCACTGTTCATCGCTTTAGCCGACAGCAACATCTGCGGTACGAATATCTTTCCTTCCGTAAACTTATTACCGACCCGGTTCATTGCCGGGATCAGAGCATCATTCAGTACCGATTGAGGAGATAAGCCGCTCTCCAAAGCCTCACGGGTCAGTTCATCCGCACCGGGCAACCCTTTCATTGCTGGCGGATAGGGCGACGCCAAATTGATCTTGCCGAATTCCACGCATTCGCCAAGTTTACTAATAATGTCATTCATGTTCAATAATATTTAAAGCTTGTTTATTTCGAAAGAGGCACTATATTCAGTCCGTATGGAAAACTTCTTCCATGGCCGCCCACCATTCTCCGGGTGCACGGTTCTCTATGGGTTGCTGACAGGGATCAGTGAGTTTCCACCATTCCTGTGTGGTCGGATCGGCAGCCATTCGTTGCATATCCTTTTCATAGTCATTTCCGATATATTCATAATAGCTATACAGCAGCCCGTCTTTATAATAAATTGAGTAATTGCGGATATTACACTCCCGGATCATAGCCAGTACCGCCGGCCATACGGCAGCATGTAATTTCTTGTATTCCTCCAGTTTTTCCGGCTTTATACCGATAATACTTCCATAACGTTTCATATTCTTCAGTCTATTAGATTAAGTATGAGCAAAAATAGCAGAAGTAAAAGAGTTGAAGTTTTCAATTTGCGTGGTTCTTTTGACTGTTTCCGAGATTTGAAAAATTACTTAGTTCATAAAGGACTAAGTCACTAGATGCAATAAATAAAAAATGACCCCGGAGAACGAACATATAAAACTAATCATTGGATATCTGCAAGGAACACTTGCGTCAGATGAAAATAATCGTTTTTACTCGTGGATAAATGAGAGTGAAAACAATAAAAAAGAATTCTTCGAAGTAAAAGCGATGTTTGATGCGGGGAAATCCACGTACAGTACACAAACGGTCAAGGAAAGCTGGGATCGTCTATTAGATAAAAGAAGATCAAGACAACATTTCAATATATGGCGACAAGTCGGTAGCTATGCCGCAGTAGCATTAGTTGCTGTTATTTTAAGTTCAACCTTTTTCTTCTCTTTCTTTAAAGATGAAAAGAAAGGTTTCTATACACGATATATAGGAGGAGACGGTCTGGAGGCCGATGTCGTAGAATTACCAGACGGTACACATATCAGTCTCGGTTCTAAAACGACCTTTCATTATGACAAAGATTACGGTAAAGACAAACGTATCGTATATCTGGAAGGAGAAGCCTATTTTGAAGTAGCCAAACAAAAAGACAAACCATTCATAGTGAAGACTAATGAACAGGATATAGAAGCACTGGGCACAAAGTTCAATGTAATGGCTTATCCGCTAGATTCATTGGTGATAACCACATTATTGGAAGGTTCTGTTCGATTGACAACAATGAATCTGTCCCAGTCAACAATAATGAAGCCCGATCAACAGATTGTATATAATCGTAATACAAAACAATCTTCGCTTCAACATGTAGATGCCAGACAGTTTACTTCATGGACGACAGGATATTACTATTTCTCCGAACAAAGCCTCAAAGCGATCCTTGACAGGCTGAGCCATGTTTACGGTGTCAAATTCACTGTCCTATCGGAAGATTTATACAACCGTACATTTACAGGTACTTTTTATCGGGGGCAAAGTATAAAAGATATTATGGAGATAGTCAATTTATCCATACCGATAAAATACAAAATAGAAGATCATCATGTAACCATGAATGAAATATAACTAATTGTTAATCTTTAAATTGTAATAATCATGAGTGAGTAGAAAGAAAAAAGAAGAAGGGAAAATCTTGCCGGATCCTCCCTTCTGAAATGTGTGATTCAATTAAACTTCCATTGCCGTGGAATTGATGTTTAATCTTAAAACGTTCAAAAATATGAATAATCAACGTATAGTTGTTTCCGTAAATCTGAAAAGAACTATAAAAATCATGAAATTAACCGTGTTAATGCTAACCATTTGTTTATCACAGATGGTAGCCGCAACTTATGCACAGACTGCGAAACTGAATGTTTCCGCGAAGAATGAAACATTGGAAAATGTGTTGAAACAAATAGAAAAACAGTCTGAATTTCTGTTTTTCTATAATCTGGAAGAGATTAACAAAAATGAAAAAATCTCTATTACGAAAAAGAATGCCAATATTCAAGACGTTTTGGATGCTATTGCAATGAAAACCGGTTTGAAATACACAATCAAAGACCGCCACATTGTACTGACCAACGAAACCTCGTCACCTATCATTGCATCAACACAACAGGAACGCAAGGTAACAGGTACGGTCAGCGATGCTTTCGGACCGATCACCGGAGCCAATATTATTCAAAAAGGGACAACCAATGGTACAACAACCGACATGGATGGAAACTACTCCATTGAAGTTCCGGATGGTGCTATCCTTCAAATCTCCTTTATCGGATATATTCAACAAGATATAGCCGTAAAAGGTAAAAATGTAATCAATGTTTTACTGAAGGAAGATACGCAAGCCTTGGAAGAGGTAGTCGTTGTCGGTTACGGTACAATGAAAAAGAAAGACTTGACAGGAGCTGTTGCTTCGGTAAAGATGGATGATACGCCAGTCGGTACGGTATCAACTATCAGCCATGCCCTGGCAGGTAAAGCAGCCGGTTTACAAGTTAGCGCAGTAAGTGCACAACCCGGTGGAGGAACAAACTTTCGTATCCGTGGTGCCGCTTCTGTTAATGCCAGTAACGACCCGTTGATTATCATCGACGGTTTTCCGGTAAGTGCACCTAATGAGGATAAAATCAAAACAGGCAAATACTCCAGCGGTACAACCGATAATATTCTGGCCTCTATCAACCCGAATGATATCGAGTCAATAGAAGTGCTGAAAGATGCCAGTTCTACAGCTATTTACGGAGCACGTGCAGGTAATGGCGTTATTATCGTTACAACTAAGAAAGGTAAGACCGGAGCTCCCAAAGTTACTTACTCAGGAACTGCCAGTGTTCAAACTTTGGCTAATTCTTACGATATGTTGAATGCCAAAGATTATATGACTCAGTCAAACCGTTATCAGTATGAGCAATGGATGAAAGATAATAAGATCGGTGTCTATGGAGGCAAGAGTGAATCGGAAGCCTCTTCTGCTTACGTTCCCCGTTATACGGATTCCCAGATCGCCAATCCGGCAAACAACACGAACTGGTTCGATGAAATTACCCGTACAGGTTTCCAAACTCAGCATAATGTTTCCATCAATGGTGGTACCGATATGACGAAATACCTGATCTCAGGCAACTTCTTCAAACAGAATGGTGTTGTAAAAAACAACGATATGGAGCGCTATACCGGTCGTATGAACCTGGAACAAGTAGTCAGCAAATATGTAAAAGTAGGTGTAAACCTGACTTTGTCAAGAAACCAAATGAATAATGTTCCATTAGGTTCAGGACAGAATGAGAATGCCAGTATCATGGTTGCAGCAGCCCAATTTAATCCGATATTGGGTATTAGAGATGAAAACGGAGAATATATTTTAAATGACGAAGCAGCATTCCTGCCTAATCCGGTTTCGCTACTTGAAATAACAGACAAAACAACCAAAGAACGGTTACTGGCCACTTCTTTCATTGAAGTAAAACCAATCCAGGAACTGACATTGAAAGCGAACTTAGGTATTGACCGTAATTACCAGAAGCATAAAGTTTATCTGCCGAAAACAACCCTTTATGGGGCTAAAAAAGACGGACAGGCAGATATCGCCCAGTATGACAAATCCGATTATCTGTTGGAACTGACTGCCAACTATGCAAAACAATTTGGTAATCATAACCTGAACGCTTTGGTCGGATATTCTTTCCAGCGTTTTACTGACGAATCTTTATCGGCAGGTAACAGCCAGTTCCTGATCGACGGATTCCTGTATAATAACTTGGGGGCCGGTGCTTATCCGAAACCCAGTGTCGGATCTTCTGCATCCAAAGATGAAATGGCATCATTCTTCGGTCGTGTGAATTATTCATTCAAAGACCGTTATTTATTGACAGCGACATTACGTGCCGATGGAGCTTCCAACTTCGCAAAGAATAACCGTTGGGGGTATTTCCCCTCCGTAGCATTAGGCTGGAGATTTACGGAGGAAGAGTTCATGCGTCCGTTAACCGATGTGTTGTCTAATGGTAAGTTACGCTTGAGCTTCGGACAAACAGGTAATTCCAATATCGGAAACAAAGCCATTTCTTATTATAAGACAGGAAATAACAATGAATTCGGTGGAACAGAATCTGTCGGTGTCTATCTGGATCAGATGGGTAACCCGGACTTGAAATGGGAAACAACAACGGAATGGAACGTCGGTTTGGATTTAGGTTTCCTGAATAACCGTCTGAATGTAACCGCAGAATATTTCCATAAAGTTGTATCGGACTTGTTAAGCGAACGTACGTTACTTTCTTATAATGAAGTGGGTAAAATTGCTGCGAATATAGGAGAAACTCAGAGCCAGGGTCTCGAAATAACAATCAATACCAAAAACATTGACACCAAAGATTTTAGTTGGAATTCTGATTTTACATTCTCATTTTATCGCGACAAATGGAAAACCCGTGATGCATCATGGAAGCCGGCAGCCTATTCACAATATAACGCACCGATTCGTTATTATTTCGGTTATGTCTCTGACGGTTTGATCCAAGAAGGTGAAACTGTTGACTGGATGACTGGATCTGTCCCCGGACAGGTAAAGATTAAAGACCTCGATGGTTATGTCTATAACGAAGACGGAACAATGAAAGTGGATAAACACGGTATCCCGGTCAAGAGCGGTAAACCCGATGGAAAGATAGATGAAGCCGATATGGTTATTTACGGAAGTAAGGACCCTGGATATCTGATGGGATTGAACAACACTTTACGCTATAAAAACTTCGATTTCAATATTTATTTCTACGGACAGTTCGCCCTGTGGAATATCGGCTCTTATAAAGATTTGTGGTTGACCGGAGCTGATGGCATGACCGGTATCGTAAATATGTATCGTGGATATAATATGCCGGTTTCAGCAAAGGATGTTTGGGCTCATGATAATACGACGGCAACCCGCCCGGGATATTTCCAGGATAAGAGCCCTGTTTCTGCAGGTAGCACAAGTACCGGTAAGATAGGTGACTATTATTTGGAAAAGAGTTGGTTCATTCGCTGTCGTAACATTACGTTAGGATATACAATTCCGATGAAACAGTCAAAGAAAGTTTTGTCAAATATACGTGTGTATGCAGATATCAACAATCCGTTTACGATCACTCCATATAACGGACTCGACCTGGAAACAGACAACTCTGTATGGGCTTATCCGAACGTTAGAAGTTTCAGCCTGGGATTGGATATAACATTTTAATTAAAGTCTAAATTGAGAATAATATGAAAAAGTTACTATATATATTATCGGTATCGCTGGCAACGACTGCATTTTTGCCTTCTTGTACGAATCTGGAGTCAGAAATGTATGATGTGATCAACCCTAATATTTTTCCCGTCAATGAAAATGATGCCAACGCTTTGGTTACGGCTGCCGCCTATGCCCCTTTCCGCTCTAATTGGTATGACGGTCTTTTCACAGCTGCAAATGGAGGTGTCCATGTAATTGCAGAAATGACGACAGATATCGGTTATTGCCAATGGAATGATGTATGTTGGCCCGATTTGCTGGATGTAAACTTTACACCTTCATCGGATTGCCCGACGAAGATATATAAGAATTACATCAACTACATCGGAAAAATGACTTTAGCATTAGATCGTATCTCCGGCATTGAAATGAAGGAAGAGACAAAAAAGCGGCTGGAAGCTGAGGTGCTCTGTGGTCGCGGTTGGTTAGGTTATATATTGTATGATTACTATGGTCCCGTACAAATCCCAACTTTAGAGCAACTGAACAATCCTTTGGCAGAACAGATCATTCCTCGTGTTTCACAGGAAGAAATGGTTACTTTCATCGAAAATGACCTAAAAGCAGCTATCGAAGTATTACCGGCGACTTATAAATCATCAGACAGTAATTACGGACGTTTCACAAGAGGTTTGGCATATACGGTATTAATGAAATTGTATATGCATGAAAAAAACTGGGCTAAAGCAGAAGAATGCGGACGGGAACTGATGAAGCCGGAATATGGATATGGCTTGGTAAGTAACTACAAAGATATTTTCACACTGGAAAATGAAGGTAATGTAGAAACGATCTGGGCTGCCATTTGCAGTAGTAGTGTAAACCAGCAACTCTGGCAAGCCCATGTTCTCTCCAGTCAGTATCCGACAAAAAATGAAAGTATTCAAAAATGGGGTGGTTACCGTGTTTTATGGGATTTCTATGACACCTTCGATAAGAATGATAAACGATTGGAAGTTCTGGTCGGTGAATTTGTTGGAACAGACGGAAAGCTTTATAACAAAGAAAATCCGGGTACAGTATTACAAACAGGCGCTATGCCGGTTAAATACGGGGAAGATCCTGCAGCAACAGGTGAGGAGAGTCAGATTGACTGGATTGTATATCGTTATGCGGATGTCATTACTTTATTATCTGAAGCAATTGTCCGCAAAGGTAATGCTGTCACACAAGAGGCTGTCGACTTATTGAATATGGTTCGTTCACGTGCTGGCATTTCTACTTATACTCTTTCCGATATCAAAGGTGTCGACGATTTTCTGGAAAAAGTTCTGGAAGAACGCGGTCATGAACTTTGGTTTGAAGGGGCACGTCGCACAGATTTGATCCGTTACGGTAAATATATCGAATACGCCCGCAAATACAGAGGATCTGTGACAGCTCAGGATTATATGAACCTGATGCCGCTGCCTCAGTCCGTTATTAATGAAAGTAAGGGTACTGTGATTCAAAATCCGGGTTATTGATAGTATTATTATCGATAACTAATTAATTTTGTAAGATCTTTGTGCAGTATTGTCAGAAATAATAATGCTGCATAAAGATCTTTTTATTTTACTATGATAAACATTGTTCACATGCGAAAAACACAACTGTTATTTATTTGTTTTTTTATTTTGTCGACTGTTCTATCAGCCCAGACGAATCTGAAAAAAGCGAATTGGGAATGGAATATTTCCCAGGATGGATTGTCCCGACAATTGATTTTTAAAGGAAAACGAAGTAACGACACAATACCATTTTTTTCAGGTAAAAAGAATGATGGTCCTTCTTTTTATGTCCGGATGGATGGAAAAGAATATAAAGCGGAATGGATACCTAACGGATATGCTTCTTTCCGGACTTCACTTTTTGGTGTAAAATGTGAATTAACCTATCGGGAATATAAGTCGGTTCCCACGATAGAAGTGAAGCTTCATAATTCCTCTGCCGTTCCTTTTCAACCTGAAAAAGCCGGACTAAAACTGGGTGTCGATACCTATATGGATAAATACCCGGATTGGTTCGGCAAATATTTTCCGACGCTAATGCGTTGTGAGAAAACGCATTTTTATGGTTATTTACAAACTCCCTCCGAACATACGCTCGGAATTGTCTCGGAACAACCGATAGCTTCCTGGAGTGTCGATTACAATCTTGGCTATATGGATCCGCCTCCCCATTGGTTTATGGGACACCGTATTGAATCCTTAAACCTGGATTTAATGAACGAACTTCCGCTACCAGACCGAAATCCCCAAAACTTATATGAACTGAAACAAGGTGAAACAAAAACATGGTTGATTTCGTTCATAAATATCGGTACTTTGGATAACCTGGAGTCTGAAATCACACGTACATATGCTCTTCCTCTTCTGAAAATAGAACAAACCACCTATCAACCCGGTGATAAAGCCAGTTTCGAGGTCTACGCAACATCTCCTGAGATTCAAATCATCGACGATAAAGGTAAAATATTGCCAGTTTCAGTAAGACAATCAGGTAAAGGGAAATCTGAGGTTACTTCCATATTGCCGGAAACGGGATTATACACTGTTACTGTTACAGATGGCAAGAAACAATCCGAAGCCATTCTCCTTGCACGTCATTCCTGGCAATGGGTTATGGAACAGGCGCGTTTAGCCACTCTTAAATATCATCAGAAAGCCACATCGCATGCAGAAAGCTGGTATGGTTTCTATTCGGCATTTCTTGCAGCACGTTATTTTCCCGATCAAAAGTTGGATAAACAAGTCTCTCTACGTTTCAACTACCTGTTTGACCTATTACACGATTCTGCAAAAATGGAACCTAAATATTATGCATCCCGGATTCAGAATACCTCTACGACAATCGGAATGCTGGTAGATAAATATGAGGCTCAAAAAGATATTAATGACCTGAATAAAGCAGCCTTACTGGCAGATTGGATGATCCGCTTTTCTCAACGCGAGGACGGAGCTTATTATAATCATGGGACTATCTATACCAGTGTTATTTATGTGGCAAAAAGTATCCTGGAACTGGCTTTGGCAGAAAAAGAGTTAGCAGAAAAGGACCCAGTGTGGAAAGATGCGTACAACCGTCATTATACTTCAGCCAAGCGGGCAATTGATCAGCTAGTCGCTTCCCAGGGAGATTTCCAGACAGAAGGAGAGTTGACTTTTGAAGATGGCATGATATCTTGTTCAGCCCTTCAAATAGGGATGCTTGCCGTTCTCGAAAAAGATGGCGGACTACGTAAACACTATACGGATGCCATGCTGAAAATTCTGAACAGTCATGATTGCCTGACGCAACTACGGGTTCCGGATGCCCGGAGAAGACAGGGAACCATGCGTTATTGGGAAGCCCAGTACGATGTACAAATGTTACCGAATATGTTTAATTCCCCTCATGGCTGGAGCGCATGGCGTGCTTATGCAACTTACTATGCATATCTCCTAACCGGTGAAGAGAAATGGTTGATGCAGACATTTAATGCAATGGGAGCCTTTTCCAATTTGCTTGATTACAAAACCGGAGATTTACGCTGGGCTTTTGTTGTCGATCCACATCTTAAGGTAGAACAGGCTTGTAGCGCAGATACGCATTATACGGCAGATTCCCTGAGCTTCGGTAATCCGCATCCGCGTTTATATGAAACCCGTCAATTTGTGATAGGAGAACAGTACGTGAATATGATTAGCGATTGGCAAACGGTCAACACACAGGATAATGATGTGCATGAGTTATTTAAGTGCATAGGAGAGACAGTCCTTACCAACGCCTTTATCATAGAACGTCCGGACGGTTCTGTAAAAGGATACAATTGCGATGTAAAACGAAAAGGAAACGCTTTAGAGGTATCTTCCTTTGAAAAACAAATCGTACATTTACACTGCAATTTAAAACAAGCCTGTCAGGTAAAGTTTAAGCCATTTAAAGGGAAGAACCTGGAAAAAACGATACAGGCAGACTTCTGTGACTGGATTTTTTAATTTTCCTAAAATCTAACATATAATTTTCCATCTATGAAAGGTATATATATTTTTTGTTTGTTATTTCTTTCTTTCATTATGAAGGCAGTTTCCCCTATCGATGGACTACTGGAACGCATTGATAAAGGGGCTTCACGCAAATTCATCATTGAGCAGATAAAATCGCCTGTCGATTTTTTTGAACTCGATCAAAAAGACAATAAAATTGTTATACGAGGAAACAATTATGTCAGTATTGCAACCGGTATAAACTGGTATCTGAAATATTATGTAGGGATTCATCTCTCATGGAATGGCATGCAGGCTAAACTACCGGAAGTTTTACCGGCAGTCTCTAAAAAAGAACGCCATGAGACAGAAATGAAATATCGCTATGATTTCAACTACTGTACTTATTCGTACACCATGGCCTTTTGGGACTGGGAACGCTGGGAAAAAGAAATTGACTGGATGGCATTGCACGGCATTAATTTGCCACTGGCAATGGTAGGTACGGATGGTGTATGGTATAACGTGCTGAGTAAATTAGGATACAGTAAAGACGAGATTAACGAATTTGTTGCCGGTCCTGGCTTTCAAGCCTGGTGGCTGATGAATAACCTGGAAGGATGGGGAGGTCCTAATCCGGATAGTTGGTATAAACAACAAATAGCTCTTCAACAGCGTATTTTAAAACGAATGCGTGAATATGGTATTGAACCTGTACTTCCGGGTTACTCTGGTATGGTTCCTCATAATGCAAAGGAAAAACTAGGATTAAATGTATCTGATCCGGGCTTATGGTGTGATTATCGCCGACCGGCTTTTCTGTTGCCGACCGATCCCCGTTTTCACGAAATAGCATCACTCTATTATAAAGAGATGAACAAACTCTATGGTAAGTCTAATTTCTACAGCATGGACCCGTTTCATGAAGGGGGTAGTGTTGCCGGAGTAAATCTGGATGCTGCCGGGAAAGCAATCATGCAAGCCATGAAAAAGAATAATCCGAAAGCTGTTTGGGTAGCTCAGGCATGGCAAGCTAATCCTCGCTCTCAAATGATAGAAAACCTGAAAGCCGGTGATATGATCGTTTTGGACCTGTTTGCAGAAAGCCGTCCTCAATGGGGAGATCCTCAATCCACCTGGTATCGAAAAGACGGGTTCGGACAACACGACTGGATTTATTGTATGTTGTTGAATTATGGGGGTAACGTCGGACTACATGGAAAGATGAGCCACGTGATCGATGAATTTTATAAAGCCAAGGGAAGTCCTTTCGGAAAAACACTGAAAGGCGTGGGTATGACCATGGAAGGTAGCGAGAATAATCCTGTCATGTTCGAATTGCTTACAGAGCTTCCCTGGCGTGCTGAGAAATTTGATAAAGATCAATGGGTAAAGAATTATGTATTTGCCCGTTATGGAAAGACAAACAAGACAATAGAAGACGCTTGGATATTACTAAGTAATTCGATCTATAATTGCCCGCCCGAGAATGTGCAGCAAGGAACGCACGAATCTATTTTCTGCGCCCGTCCTTCTGAACATCCTTATCAGGTATCCAGCTGGTCTGAAATGAAAGATTATTATGATCCCGAAGATGTAATTCATGCTGCCGCTATGATGGTTTCTGTAGCTGACCTGTTTAAGGGGAATAATAACTTTGAATATGATCTGGTAGATATTGTTCGTCAAGCTATCGCTGAAAAAGGGCGAAGGATTGAAAAAGTAGTTGAAGCAGCCTATATCTCCGGAGACAAGTCTCTTTATAAAGTGGCCACAGATCGCTTTCTGACATTGCTCCTGTTACAAGACGAATTGTTAGGAACGCGTCCGGAGTTCAAGGTGGGTAACTGGATCCAACAAGCACGTTCTATCGGTCATACACCTGAAGAGAAAGACCTCTATGAGTGGAATGCGCGGGTACAGATCACAACATGGGGAAACCGGAATGCCGCAGACGACGGAGGTCTAAGAGATTATGCCCACAAAGAATGGAATGGTATCTTAAAAGATTTTTATTACATGCGCTGGAAATGCTGGTTCGATTATCAATACCAAAAACTGGAAGGAAATAATCCCGAAGAGCCGGATTTCTACGTATTGGAAGAACCTTGGACTAAAGATACTAGTTTTTATCCTGCAAAGTCGGAAGGAGACTGTATTTCAACTGTAAAACGTATCTTTGCAAAAGTATTCGAATAAAAACTTTAAATAATAACACTATGCATTTAAGAAAGACACTTCTTCTAGCCTTCCTGGCTGTATGTTTTACATTGTCATGTTGGGCCGGAAGTAAATATGAATCGAAAATCACTTCTTTGGAAGGTGAAAAATGGTGGGGAGGTATGGTTGGCTTAGGCTCTCAAATGCCTTTTAAAGACAACGTCCGTCTATTTGATCTAGCCTCTGAAAACCTGAACAATCAGAATGTACCTCTTCTTTTATCTTCTGAAGGAAGATATATCTGGAGTGACAAACCATTTTCTTTCAAGGTAGAGAACGGTAACCTGCAAATATTTTCAGATTATGAAAATCTGGAACCCGTATTAGCCGGTAATACATTGAAAGATGCCTATTTGGCAGCATCAAGTAAATATTTTCCCGCTTCAGGAGAGTTACCCGACTCTCTATTTTTCTCTATGCCGCAATATAATACGTGGATTGAACTGATGTATAATCAGAATCAAAAAGATATTTTAAAATATGCAGACAATATATTAAAGAATAAATTCCCGGTAGGAGTTTTCATGGTAGACGATAATTGGCAGAAACATTACGGTAATTTTGAATTCAAGCCAGAACGTTTCCCGGATCCGAAAGGAATGATTGATCAGTTGCACAAAGACGGATTCCGTATTATGTTATGGATCTGCCCGTTTGTAAGTCCGGATAGCCCTGAATTTCGCGAGTTACAGCAAAAAGGATACCTGATCAAGAAGAAGGGAACTAAGCAAGCCGCTATAATTCCCTGGTGGAATGGATACAGTGCTTGTTATGACTTGAGTAATCCGGCTGCAGCAGAACATTTGAAACAGCAGTTACGCAATATGCAGACGCAATACGGTGTCGATGGTTTTAAATTCGATGCAGGTGATATCGGTCATTATAATGATCCGGAACTAGAGTTTTATGATAAAAAGGCAACATCAGTCGACATGTGTGAATATTGGGCAAAGATAGGGTTAGATTTTCCGTTCAATGAATACCGTGCCGGTTGGAAAATGGGTGGACAGGCTTTGGTTCAACGCTTGGGTGATAAAGATTATTCATGGAATGCCGTAGGACTTCTTATACCTGATATGATCGCTGCCGGATTATTAGGATACGCATACGCTTGTCCCGATATGATTGGCGGAGGCCAGTTCGGTTCTTTCCTGGGGGTAGATCAGACCAAACTGGATCAGGATTTGATCGTTCGTTCCTGCCAGGTTCACACATTAATGCCTATGATGCAGTTTTCTGTAGCTCCCTGGCGTATTCTCGATGAAAAACATCTGGCTATTTGCCGTGAATATGCCCACTTACATGAGAAAATGGGTAGTTATATCCTGGAACAAGCCCGCAGGTCCGCACAAACAGGTGAGCCTATTCTCCGCCATATGGAATATGCGTTCCCCCATCAGGGATTCGTGGATTGTAAAGACCAGTTTATGCTGGGAGATAAATATTTGGTAGCTCCAATCCTGACCAAAGAACATACTCGTAAAGTAATGTTACCCAAAGGGCAATGGAGAGACGATACAGGTAAGAAATTTCGTGGACCGAAAACAATAGAGGTGGAGGCTCCGCTGGAGAGATTGCCTTGGTTTGAGAAGATCAAATAAAATAAAAGGGACTGCCCGAAAAGTATCTCTTCGTTCTTGAGATTTGAAATCAATCTTAAATAAATAGAGCCGAAATACTTTTTAGACAGTCCCTTTTTATCTATAATATACAAAACAAATATTTATAATTGTACAGAAGTAATAGAAGCCCATCCGTTCAAAATATTATCAGACGGTAAAGACAAAATTATTCCTGGTTGGTTCTTTTTTGTGCTATCTGTTATTCCAACACATAAATAATAATTCCCCGAAGATAGCTCATCCGGGACTCTAAAAGATGAAGTATAAGAATAATTTTTTCCTTTCAACCAATCAGAAGGTTCAACATTCACATCAGTATAAACAAATTTAACTTCTTTAGTCAAAGGATCAAGCAAACTAAAACTTACCTGATATTTATGATTCCAGTTCGGATGACGATTAGGCAAAACTCCTACACCGAAATTAGTCCATACATGTTCAATTTTTAAAGAGTTTTTATCTTGCTGAATCTTTATAGTTAACGGATAAAGTCTGTATCCTCCCAACGTAATAAACTTTTGAACCGGGTCAGGCAACTTCTCAATCCAAAACTTACATTGAGCTGGTACTCTTAAATCATATGTATTAGAGTGAGATACCAAAGCATCTTCCACACCGACAGTCAACGCTTCGCTAAAATTATTTATATTAAAACGTTTTTCTTCTTTAAAATAATCATGATAATTGGTTGTATCAGTTGGAGAGTTAAACCAATAACATCCTTCACCAATGAATGCTTTATCAGGGAACAGTTCATTCAGCATTTTTCTTTCTTCGTCATCAAACCAAAAACTGCCAATGCCATCACGTCGTGGAAGAAATCCCAATTTATCATATACTAAAGGTTTACTGTATTTATAATCGGCAAAAGACAAATTCATGACAGTTAAAATCCTTTTAAAGTTATTTGCATATTCTTCTGTCACTCTTCTCATAACATATTCTCTGTTCCTCTCATCTTTAAGGGTCACACCATGCCCTTCTCCCCATCGTCCTAAACCATAAGCATCAACAAAATCAACAATATCCGGATTATCATACTCTTTTGCAAATGCCCGGATAAAGTTTGTCAATTTTTCAAGAAAAACCGGATCATCATAATAAGGTTGTTTGTCATTCTCTAAAGACATGGGGGGATCCAGCGTTGACTTACATCCTGCTTTATACACAAAATCAGGAACTCCATTATCAAAGAAAATCCGAAATGCTAGTTTTAATCCACGATCTTTAGCTTTCCTGATATAATTTTTATAAGCTTCATTGTAAATCCAAGCATACCGACCCTCCTCTGGTTCCATGACATTCCATAAAACGCGGATATACAAAATATTTGAATATGCTGAAGCATTTACAGCATCCATCTCTTCCCAAAATATTTCAGGTGTATAGGGATTATTCTTTCCTCCATTAAAAGACCATCCTTCCTCATACATAATCCATCCCATTGCCGGATTCCTTAATACACTAACTGTATCAGGTTTGAAAGATATAGATACAGTCTTATGGTTGTTGCAACCGGAAAAAGAAAACAATATGGATGAGAGAATTAGTATATAATAAAATTTCATAATACAATTTCTGATAATATATTAATCCCATATTTTTTATCTTTTGAAATCCACCAGCCGACGTTACCGTTTGCACAACGGATTGCAAAACGATTATCATATTTTAAGCGCTCGGAACCGTCCGGAATCCAAAGTCCAAGACGATACGTACCTTTACTTAAATCAGCCGGAATTTTCAGGTCACTCTTCACTTTATGTACAAGAGGACTACGCAGACTATCCCCCGGTTGATAGGGTTGCCAGGTATTTACATCCGCATTTGTCAGACTTGTATAACAAACATTTTCGGCTTCATCAATCAGAACCAGATAAACTGGGTGTTCATTAAACAATGTAGAAAAACCCCGATTAATCAAAGATATTTCAACAGAATTCAAATCTGTAAATGACAGAATGGAAGGAGCTGTCATTTCCTGTAATTCTATCCTATATCCTAAATGATCACGGATATAGTCAAATACATTTCGTTCCGCTGGGGATCCGTCTTTTTTCTTAAAATACGCATCCGAAACTGGCATCTTATTCTCTTTAAGGAAAGTCGTATCTACAGGAGTCTCTTTCCAATACATCATTGAATATTTATCAGGAGCTCCTCTTTCTTTATAATTATGTATTGCACTCAAGGAAGTGTAATGTTGCAAAAATAGTTGTCTTGCTGTTTTCATTCCATCTATAATCCAACCGGGTTCCGGATTATCAGGTCCTTTATTTACACTCCAATTTCCCCAAGGTAACTCCCCATCTACAGGAAGATAAGGAGATTCCCTCACAATTTGATTAAAAAATTCTGTTCCTTCGTGCATACCTCCATCCCACTTATGCGGATCGACAATAATGAAATCATCATGAAAAGAGATCCTGCTATATGCCTTCTCATTCTTTTTCAGAAGGTTTTTGTAAGAGGGGACTCTCACTTGTAGCATTCTATTTTCAGGTGTCATACACAATATATTTTCAAGTATGATCCGTTTTGTCTCTTCAGATTGTTCCAAACCATGAAAAGAACTATGCCATTCTCCCCAGGCTCCAATCATTCCTGCTTGTACGACCTGAATAACATCTTTATTTTTTTCAAGAAATGGTTTTAATTGTTCTGTGTGACAAATGATATCTTCTAGTGTTGGACCAGTTTTCACACGTCCCATAAAATCTGTTTCATAAGCAAAGCGTAAAACAGATTTTTTCCCCAATTTACGCAGCTTATTAAAAAATGTATCCATTACCTGGAAATTTTCGTCTGTAAGTTCTTTACCCACCATTCCGGTCAGATAAAAATAAGTTTGTACCAAAGAAACACTATCTGAAGCATACATTTCAGACTGTTCTTCTAGATAGGAAGTAATATCAGGATATTTCTCCGGTTCCCAAACATAATTTTTGTCAGCAATATCCACTGCAACTTCTAACCGGAAACCACGTTCAGGATTGTATAGCCCTTCTAGACCGGTAGAATCATCAGCATAAATACCTTGATAATAAACAGTCCGTCTTGTATTTGTCTTACATGCTGATAATATCGTTATGATGACTAGTAAAAGGAATGTTTTTGTGTATTTCATGTTTTTTTATTTTAGTAAAATCCGATAATCATTAAAATAATAATTATCGGATTTTTGTTTAGAATTAATAACCAGGATTTTGTTCTATCTGTCCTTTACCTTCATTAATTACACTTTGAGGTAACGGTATACGCTCATAATTTTTATTTACTAAAGTCGTTTGTCCTACTACCTGACACTTGTGTTTAATTGCATCAACATATGATCCATCACGAATTAAATCTTGACGGCGGCAACCCTCAAAGAATAATTCATGGCCTCTCTCTAATAACAATTTATCCAAAAAGTCACGTGTATTCGAAAAATCTGATCTTTGATATTCAGACAAACCTGCTCTTTTTCTGATTTCATTCAACCAATAAAGGGCTTCATCTGTTATCATATTTTGATTACGAACCATTGCCTCAGCATACAATGTAACAGCATCTGCATAACGATATATGATATAATCAGTTTCACTATTTTCCCCTTGAGTACCTACAAAGTCATAGCAGTCATATTTACAGGGAATTGCACCATAATACAATAATTTATCGCTTGAAACTTTATCATTTACTTCGCTATGAGTAGTTCCATCTGTTCCTGTATATGCATAAATAATAGTTTCCAAACGTTTGTCACCCGGTTCAAAAGTATCGAAGAAATCCCAAGATATTTTGTATCCATTCCACTTTGTCAAAGTTTCAGACCCAGGAAAATCATTTGGTAATACATGAGGATGCCATTTATGCTCTTGCGTTCCACGCAAACAATTAACCGCCCAAATTGTCTCCGCATTTTTCTCATTTGCCAATTTAAAAATACTTGCATAATTAGGTTCCAATTTATACCCATATTCAGCTTTTGTCAGTTCACGTCCTAGTTCCTCTGCCTTTGCCCACTGTTGGGTTTGCATATAGAATTTTAATAAAACCATGTTACACAATCCTTTTGTAAAACGTCCATACTCTGAACTTTCTTTTGCATAACTATAAGGTAGAACTGATGCTGCAGCAGTAAGTTCTGTTACAATGAAATTCTGCATTTCTTCTTCAGACAAACGTGGAATAATCTGCTCTTCCAACGGCTTTTTCAAGGTTTCAATATCAGCAATAGGTATTGGTCCATATAAGTCCCACATCGAAAAAGCCAGCCAACCACGAGCACAGTGTAATTCTGCCAGATATTTATTTTTTACATCATCCGATAAATCCATCTTTTCAATACGATCGATAGTCATGGTAATTTTTCCCATATATTTTGCCCATCGCCAATGGTTATCATTATAACTGTTTCCCACACTCCATCGATTATAAAGAATCGGTTCCCAACCGCGCCAAGTACATTCTCCATAATCTGACATTAGATCTGAAACTAGCAATACTCCTGTCGCTATGTTAAACATGCCATCATAGCCATTGTTCATAAATACACTATATGCATTTCCTGTCACCAAAGCTTCTGCATCACTTTCTGTTGTTGGGAATATTCCTCCATTAATAGAATCATATATTTCTGACTCCAACTCGCAACTGGTAAGTCCAAGTGAGAAAGCAGTAATTACTCCACCAAGCAAATAATATTTTATATTCTTCATCTTACTTTCTTATTAAAACGTTACATCAACTCCAAAACTAAAACTTGTCACATTCGGATATGAATATTGATTTCCTTCTGTTTCAGGATCCAATCCATTCCAGTTTGTTATTACAAACGGATTATTTACATCTGCATACACTCGAATACTATTCAATATATTTTTGGACACAGGAATTGTATATCCTAAAGTAATATTACGACAACGAATATAAGAGATCTTCTTATAGAAATAGTCTCCTGTACCATTGTCACCGGCACTTAAAATATTAGGGTAGATAGCTCTTTGATTATCATGTGTCCATGTATCCATATATCCTTTAGAAGCGTTACGCCCCTGTGTCAAACCATATCCCATAGTTGCCCATGATTCATAATAACTGGATCCTTTTATTCTGTTAGCTTCACCATAGAAATAAATATTAAAATCAAAGTTTTTATAACGCAATGTATTATTGAAACCAAAAATAAGCGCAGGATCTTCAGAACCTAATAAAATTTTGTCCTCATCATTCAGGATACCATCATTATTTCGGTCAATTAATTTAACCTGTCCAGGTAGCAATGCTGCCTGATGAGCTGGAGCCTTTTCCCCCGGCTGCAATAATCCATTTGATTCATACGCAAATATTGGACGAATCCAATCGTCTACACTTTCATAAGCGGCAGGTTTCCAATTTGGATCACGTTCTTTCCAACGATCGCGATAAAAAGATAAAGTTACATCTGTTGCCCAACTCCAATCACGTGTTGAAATATTCACAGAATTTAAAGTAAATTCAAAACCTTGACTTTTTGTTTCACCAATATTAGAGGCAATCGTTGTGACTTCATTATAAGATGGCAACGATTTCTCTTTTACCAATAAGTCTGAAATTGTTCTATTAAAATATTCAACGGTAGTTGATAAACGATTATCGAAGAAACCTAAATCCAAACCAACGTTAAATTCTTTTGTTGTTTCCCAAGTCAGTAACGGATTACCTAACTGGGATGCATAAACTCCGGTATAGGATGCATTGCCAAATACATTATTAAAACCAGTATAAAACAAGTCCATCGTGCGGTTTCCCACATTTGAATTACCTGTCTGGCCATAACTAACTCTCAGTTTACCATTCGACAAAACAGTATTCATGCTTTGCATAAATGCCTCATCGCTAAAACGCCATCCTGCAGAAACAGAGGGGAAATAACCCCAACGATGATCCGGATCGAAGTTAGAAGCACCATCTGCACGTAATGTTGCAGTTAGCAAATATCGTCCCAAATAAGAATAATTGATACGTCCGAAATAAGAACCTAAAGCAGATTTTTCAGCACTTGAACCAACAGAAGGTTTGGCATAATTACCGGCTCCTAAATTATTATACAAAAACGAATCAATCAGAAAATCCTGATTTCCGGCAGAAACAGATTCATAATTAAACTGTTGATAAGAATATCCCAGTAAAGCCGTCAAACTATGGTTACCAAAATCTTTGGAGTAAGTAGCAGTTAAATCCATCAAATAATCATTACGATCGGATTGATTAATATTTGCCTGTCCATTGGCTTGTAGACCATACATGGTTGTTTTAGGCAAATAAACTTTTCTTTTTTCATACTGACGGTCTATACCCAAATTGGCCCGCAACAATAATCCTTTTATTGGTTCAACCTGTACATATCCAGATGCTAAGAGACGATCTTTAACACTTTTATCTGTAATCTCTAACAACGAGACTGGATTTGGAGTTTGTGTAAAATAAGGATTCACTGAATAATTTCCTTCTTCATCATAAATTGGTAAATTAGGATTAAACATTGCAGCAGCAGACAGAATACCTGCATTTTCAAACTCTCCTTTTCCCAAGGGTACATTATCTAGTGTATTACGATTGATATTCAAAGAGATTCCAGCCTTTACATATTTTGAAATCTGTTGATCCAGGTTGATTTTACCAGTGAAACGTTCCAAATCATTATTTTTTACTATACCAGCTTGATTCATATAACTTAATGATGCCATATATTGTGTACTTTCAGTACCTCCGTTTACAGATACATTATGAGAATGCATCATTCCAGTACGAGTCACAGCATCAAACCAATCTGTATTTCCAGCATTTGCAATATCAGCTTCGCTATAAGTAGGAACATACTCCGGAGCTATATGACCATCTGCTACAGATACATAGCCCTTATAAACATCTAGCCCATTCGATTTTAAATAATCCTCATAAGTGTAACGGTTATATTGTTGCATATATTCAGCTCCACTCAATGATTTATATCCATTTTTCATATTTTGAATAGAAACATTACCTGAATATCTGACCTGAGCCTTTTGAGCCTTACCACGTTTAGTTGTTACAATAATGACTCCATGACCAGCGCGAGAACCATAGATAGCTGTTGAACTTGCATCTTTTAATATCTCTATAGATTCTATATCATTAGGGTTCAATGAAGCCAATACATTATCTGTAGAGCCTGCGTCATAACGAGTTCCAGATCCCAAAGAACTTCCTGATGAGACAGGAAAACCATCAATAATAATCAGTGGGTCATTACCTGCTCCTGTTGACGCGGCTCCACGAATACGAAACGTTGAACCACCACCAACTTGCGCACTATTTTGAGTTACTTGCAGTCCTGAGGCTTTACCTGCTAGAGCATGACTAACTGTCGAATAAGTATTAATCGGAGTGTCATCCATACTAACAGAAGAAATAGCTCCTGTCAAATCTCTCTTTTTCTGCACACCATACCCTACAACAACTACTTCCTCCAGTGTCTGTGTATCTTCCTTCAGCAAAACATTAATCACATTTTTGCCTTTAACAACAATCTCCTGCTGAATATACCCTATAAAAGACACCTGTAACGTAGCGCCGTCCGACACTTCGATGGAGTAATTACCATCCATGTCGGTAGTTGTACCATTGGTTGTCCCTTTTTCGATGATATTGGCTCCGGTGATTGGACCGAAGGCATCGCTGACTGTACCGGTCACCTTCCTAGTCTGCAGTGTTAAAGCAGTGATAGGCAATGACTTTTCGTTAGTCAGGACAATGTGACGGTCTTTAATAGTGTATCTCAAACCGGTCTTATCTGCGATAGTGTCCAGTATATCCTGGATATTGGCATCCTTTTTCGTAATAGAGATTTTTTCATTTTTGTTAATCTCTTCCAGATTATAGAAAAACAGAAATTCAGACTGTTTTTCTATTTGTTTCAACACATTTTCCAATGTTTCATTCTTTGCAGAAACATTCAGTTTCGCAGTCTGTGCATAAGTTGCGGCTACCACCTGCGACAAGCAAATGGCTAGCATTAACACGGTTAATTTCATGATTTTTATAGTCTTTTTGAAGGTTACAAAAACAACTATACGTTGATTATCCATACTTTAATTGTTTTAAGATTAAACACATTTTCCACGGCAATGGAAATTTAATTGAATCACACACAAAAGGAGAATCCGGCAAGATTTACACCTTTTTCTAAATTCTTACATTATCCACTCATTTCATTTGATTTTAGATTAACATTATTCCTTTACTTCTTACTTCTCAGAAATTGTTACATGCCGATCATCTATCTTGTATTTAATCGGAATAGACAGGTTTACAATTTCCATAATATCTTTTATACTTTGTCCCCGATAAAAAGTACCTGTAAATGTACGTTGATTTAAAATCTCGGAGTTTACGGTAAATTGCATGCCATAAACGTGACTTAACCGATCAAGAATTGCCTTCAGGCTTTGTTCATGAAAATAATAATACCCTGTGGTCCAAGAGGTAAATTGTCTGGCATCTACATGAAAAAGTGAAGCTTGTTTCGTATTTCGATTATATATGAGCTGCTGGTTAGGACGCATAATTGTCCGTTCCGGAAAATTCATTGTTTTCAACTGTACTGAACCTTCCAACAATGTGGTTATCACCAATGAATCCAACGGGTAAGCCATCACATTGAATTTTGTTCCCAATGCTTCTATATCTTGTTCTTTGGTCTTTACGATGAAAGGCTTGTCTTTTTGTTTGGCAACATCAAAATAGGCCTCTCCTTCCAGATATACGATACGTTTGTCTTTGCCATAATCTTTGTCATAATGGAAAGTTGTTTTAGAGCCCAAACTGATATGTGTTCCGTCCGGCAGTTCAACAACATCGGCTTCCAGTCCGTCTCCTCCGATATATTTGGAATATAAGCTATTATCTTCTTCATGAAAGAACAAGAAATACATAGAACTGATTGCCACAGCCAAAAGGGCTACGGCAGCATAAGTACTGATTTGATACCAAAGATTGAAGCGGCGGGATTGTGAATTTTTCTTTTTATTTAGTAAACGCCCCCAGCTTTCGCTTGTTTCCAAAGGGGTACTTAAAGGCAGACCTGCATCATACATTGCCTTAATTTCGAAAAATAACTCCTTATTAGAAGCACTCTCGTTCACCCAATTGTAAAAACAGTCTGTTTCTTCCTGGGTAAGATTATTCTGCAAATAACCTATAATTAACTCTGTATGTTCGTTTTCCATGATATCTTCTTTGAATTGCTACCTTTCGGTGACTTAGTCCTTTATGAACTTATAACGAATGGCAGCAAAAAAGTACTCACACAAAAACAAACTTTTTTTAAAATTAAATACGAACGGTTGAAAATGAGGGTGAATACGGAAAGGAGCATACTACAACCGGTAATACCTCTCCGCATTCCCGAAATAAATCTGAAATAACACATCTTCCGGCAAACTGAGGATAAGCGTCCAAACGCCGGGCTATCTCCCGGTAGTCCCATTCCAAGCTGCCCAGGTGGGCACCGGCGAAAGTCAGGCCGGGATAACGTTGCAAGATACGGTCCCGGGCTTCGATCTACTGCTGCCAGGAAGGGATTTCCGGATGCAGCCAGGCATAGTCGCATGAAAGTGAGCGTCTATCTTCGGAAAGTGTTCGAAGTCCATCCTCCGGCTATTTTTTAAACGTCATTTTATAAACGTTGGTCTCTTTAGGTTCAAAGCCGACGGATCGGTACAACTGGTTTGCCGCAACGCGTGTGGGACTGGAGGTCAGCATCAGGATGGAATTGCCGAGCGACTCCACATAACGGATGGCATGTTCTACCAACTTATAACCTAACGCCTTGCCACGAAAACGCTGGTCGACAACCACATCTTCTATCCAGTGCTTCTGCCCGGTAGGAGTTTTATAGGAACCGACCGTCAGCATGCCAGCTATTTCATCTTCATAGGAGATCAGGAAAAGGTGGCTGCTACCGGAGACGATCATCGTTTGCAAGTCGGTATCGGTAAACGAGACCGGGGAGGAAGTCAGCTGAGAAAGAAGCTCATTAATGATACCGACATATGCCGGATCGAATTCTTTCACTTCGAATATCTTCATTCTTTCCATATATAATAGGATTTAAGTAAAGCCCTAGGTTCAAATCAAGGTAAAAAGATAAAAGAAAAGATGCGAACAATGCTTACGGAGATAAAGCAAAGACCTGTACAGCTGGTTCTCAACTGTGCGGACAGAGAGACCCAACTGATCCGCAATCTCGGCCGCTTTCATCCCTTTCAGATAGGAAAGACGGAAAATCTCCTGGTTCCTCTCGGGTAGCTCCGCCACTTTCTTCATCAAAAGATCCAATAGGTCTTTCCGCATGAACAGTTCATCGGACGACTCAAAATAGTCCAGTTCCTCCAGTTTGAGCTGGACGGCCCGGTGATCCAGAATTTCCTGCTCCATATTCGAACGGCGCAGGTGATCGATACAGGCGTTGCGGACAGCAACGTAAAGAATACGTTTCAGATCGGCATCCGGAAGAAGGAAGACTTGTTTGTCCCATAGCTTGAGAAAAACGTCGTGCACAATATCTTCCGCAAAGAAACCCGAGACGAACTTCCCCGCAAAGCGAAGTAACATCGGAGCATATTCAAGATATATGCGCTGATAGCAGTTTGTCGTCTGATCTTTCACTTCCATCTTGCAAACATATAAAATATCAGGTATTATTCCGCAACTTCGCCCGCTTTTAACGCATATTACCCGCTCAAAAAGTTCAGAAGCGGAAGAGTGTCCCCCCGAAGGCAACCTCTGCAGTCCGGCAGATATTTCAGGAGAGTAAGGCAGATATTTTCATTACACCGGCATCTATTTTCGAATACCTGCCGATTTATTTTTCGTCCGACAGGAGTCGAACAGCTGTTCGACTAGGCTCAGACAGCTATCCCACACAGGTCGAACAGCTGTCTGACCTGTGTCAAACAAAGATTATATCGGCACTTAAGAGAAAATACAACGGCATCCGGAAATCTTTTCCCCGGCAGAATGGTAAATACATCCCGGCAAGAGGCAACAGGAAGACACCCGAAGTCGCAAAACAGAAAAAGGGCACAAGCCGATCGCGACCTGTGCCCTTTTTCCATCTCTTTACTTTACAATAAAACTATGTACGGACGGCTCATCGAAAGTGACGGAGTCGATCGCACCCGTTTCGGTATTGAAATAGCGGATCGTGTCCTTCTCCGTATTCTGGACGGTTACCTTCCAGCCGTCGCCTTCCCGGTCGATCGACAGGATATCCGTCGTGTTGCTGCCGGGAGATACGGCCAGGCCGTCGGCACAATGAACGGTTTCGATGTGATAACGTCTTACATCGACCGGGAATTTCTTACCGTTGCAGATAAATGTAGCTTCATGTTTCTGCTCATTACTTTGCCAATCCGTGTTCAACAGATAAATTGTACGACGGTCTTTACTGTCCCAAACCGTAAAACCAACAGACGGGGCGGCTTCGATCCAACCTTTCGAAAGCTCTTCACCGGTCGTTGCCGATGCCAACTCACGCATCGTAGCTTCATACTGGCTTCTCAGGGAAGCCTCCGCCGGATAGACCGTTTGCGGGAAATAGATGATCTTACCCGATCCGAACGGGACTACAGTTTTTGCAGACAACGATTTATAGTTATCACCCAGCATCTCACGAATAACGGCATCATTTACCGGGAATTTCACCGGCTGGTCCGGTTGAAGTTCTGCATTCAGATGAGCAGCTGTCAAAACAAGCGTGCCACCTCCAAATACATAGTTACGGATACGGAGGAAATCGCCCTCCTCAAAACTGTTCCACCCCAGGAAAACCATTGCCTTATATTTATTCATCACATCCTGCGGAGCTTCAATAGGCAAGATATCTACTGTTCCATAAGGCGTAGAAGTAAACCAACCTTTCGGACCGCAACCGTCGACGATATTATCAGGATAAAAGACATTCAGTAAATCAAAACTTTCCGTCGCCTTATTGAACGCCCATTTATCTCCTTTCTGCGACCACAGACTGCCGCGACCGAATGATTTCCAGGCATCGTTTCTTCCCTGGATAACAGCGATATTACTTTTCAGTTCGCCACGGCGGGTATGCGTTTCTATAAAGTCCAGTACACGATGCTGCGCGTACAGATGTTCCTTACCGGACTGGGAATAACGGTCGTTGGCATATTCATCCAGCCACAATGCCTCTTCGGTGTTCATATGGGAAGAGCCGTGCATATAGGCAACTGCCAGCGACATATATAAACGCAGGGAATGCTTCGGATCGGTGAAAGGTCCTGATCCCCACTGCATGGCATGCAAAGTTCCATAGTCCTGTTTGCTATAGGCACGTGAAGCACCACGCAGCGAAGAGAGGATAATTTCTTCCGGACCGTACATCTGTTCGGCTCCCAACCAGTTATAACCTGCCTGATACAAATAGCGGAACATAGTAGACGGTCCCGTATGACGACTGCTCTCTCCCTTGGAGTAACGGAAATTCTCAACCAGTTTACGAGCACCGTCAGCCATATCTTTCACACCCTGCGGGTCATAGTGAATAAATACGCCATGATCGGTATAGATAGGACGATGTTTGGCAAAGATACCGCCATAAGGACGGTTACGGGCAGCCATATCCGAAAAGACTCCCTGATAGAGGAAATGTTGCCAGTAATAATAACCGCCGTCATTTTCATGCGCCTGCTTTCCGCGGAACATGGGAGAAGCCAGTGTTTCCAGATCCGGGTTGATACGTTTTCCTGCCAGCGTACGTCCTTCCACCTGCCAGGCATAAGGGACCTGTAACTTATTCAGCAAACCGGTATAGTGACGAATCACTTCCGGACGGGCCACACGGAAACCGCTCCACTGGTAAGACGGACGGAACTGGTACCAGTTTCCGACACGTTTGGAAATATACCATTTGAAGAAATAATCATACGGCGTATATTCCTTATCGATATAAATTTCATCGCCCGAAGAGATATACACCTCATCCGGTTCTTTTTCTATGATCTGGCGAATCATGACTTCCGCTTTCCGGCTGCCGTCGTCGAAGGTCATCGGAACAGCAGACGCATAATCGCCGGCACGAAATTCCACTACATGCAAACCGGTCTCTTTCAATTCTATTTCCTGAAATGAGGGAATGACTGCAGCCGGAGCCTGTACCTTCAAACGAACATCCGGCTTATTGGTTTCCACCAAAACACCAAAAGCAGCTCCTGCCGTTACATATTCCGGAACGGAGACCACTTCGAAGTCGCGGGCACTCTCCTCGATAATCTCCAGGGAACGGAGTTCATACGGATAAGCAGCCCGGTTATCTTCTTTCAATAAAGTCAGTTTCAAATCCCCTTTCCCCTGTACGGCATCCGGCAGAAGGATATAGAAGTCGGCAATATCGGAAGCTCTGTCGAAAATATTACCTTCGTAAACAGTCGTGCCGTTAAAATCCAGCCTCCAACGCGGCCAGCTCCGGGTAGACAGGTTACAGCCTGTCCAGTAATTATAATCGTCTGTTTTATCGGCAAACTTTGCAAAAGGAATGGAGCATACCTGTTTCTTGTTCTGCGTCAACCTCGGAGCTTCCACCCAGCACTCGCCACTGAAATGCGTGCCACCGATGCGCAGGAAGGCACAGGCTACATTTTCCGGCAGGATAAATTTCTGCGTCACAGACTGAAACTTGCCGGAACCTTCGGGCACCGGAAAATAAAGCAGGGAATCCGGGCGATCATAAATATCGTCTTTGTAGCGTCCCGGCTTTTTATAGAATAACTCGATCTCCACCCCGAAGTCTCCGCCGGATGACACGGACAGATTCTGACGCTTTACGACCGGCAATGTCACCGTCAATTCACCGGGTTTCAGCAAGTCACCCGACAGGCGGTAATAAGCATGCCGCTCGAAGTTATTATCTTCTCCTTTGAAATATAAGGAGTACTTATCCTTCTTCACATGAACGGAATCCAGATTGTCATCGATATAGAACTCCGACCGCCTGAACATTTCTTCGCCTCTTTTCTCAAAAGGTGCCGGCATTTGCACACCGCCGACTACACGAAGGAATTTCCGGACAGGCCACGCTTGTTCTTCAAACGAGATGCTTTCGGTAACACTGCTACCCGGCATCAATACATGGACCTTCCCGCCCGCGGAAGGAGTGAACAGTACCGTTCTTTTCTCTGTCTGCACATCATCGGCAAACACGGAGGATACGGCTAACAATTGACAGATCAGAAGATAAAAGACTTTTTTCATAACTAATATTCAGAGATGTCTGTTAATAAATCAGCTCAAAAGTACAATTAATTTATGTACTTTTGCCATTCCATTGAACGAATAGAAAGAAAATGATCGTTATCAGAGATACGGATTTATTAAAAGGGAAAAGACTGGTCGCCACCATCGGGTTCTTCGATGGAGTCCATTTGGGCCACCGGTTCCTGATCGATGAACTGAAAGGTATTGCCAGGGCTAAAAATCAACCCTCGGCAGTTATCACCTTCCCGGAACACCCACGCGCCGTATTACATTCGGATTATCAGCCGAAATTACTAAATTCATTCGAGGAAAAACTAGAGCAACTGGCAACTACCGGAGTCGATTATTGCATCGTCCTCGATTTTACGATAGAGCTGTCGCGATTGACGGCGCAAGAGTTTATCACTTCCATATTGGCAGAAAAACTCCACACAGATGCGTTACTGATCGGTTACGACCATCGGTTCGGACACGACCGCAAAGACGGTTTCGAGCAATACGTTGTTTATGGTGCCGCCTGCGGAATGGAAGTGCTGAAAGCCTCTCCCTATGACGAAGGGCGTACAGCAGTCAGTTCTTCGGAGATCCGGAAATTATTGACCGACTGCCATGTGGAAGAAGCCGCCCGGTTGCTGACTTATCCCTACAGGCTGCAGGGAACGATCGTAAACGGATATAAAGTCGGGCGCAAACTGGGATTTCCGACCGCCAACATACAGGTGGACGAACCTTTTAAAATTGTTCCGGGAATCGGAGTATATGCCGTCTGGGTGTATCTGAAAGGGAAAAGATATAAAGGAATGTTGTATATCGGCAACCGCCCCACGCTCGATAACGGCGATAATATCACATTGGAAGTGAATATACTGGACTTCTCGGGAGACATCTATAATAATGAAATAACCGTTGCGTTTATATATTATGTACGAGGCGATGTCAAGTTTAACTCGCTGGAAGAACTGATTGAGCAGCTCGGCCGTGATCGGGAGACAGTGGATAAGATATTAATTAGTTGACAGTTGACAAGTGACAGTTGACAGTTATTGGCAAGGAGTAAGTGTTGCCGGTAACTTCAACTGTCAATTGTCAACTGTCAACTGTCAACTATAAAAAAATGTACTACGAAGCAATAGATACTTTAAAAGGGATGATCAGTCGTCCTTCTTTCAGCCGGGATGAAGCTGCTGTAGCCGATTTCCTGCAACAAAGCTGGCAGGCAGCCGGACATACAGTACACCGTAAAGGAAATAACCTGTGGATTGTTTCCCCCGGTTTCGATCTGAATAAGCCGACCCTGTTGCTGAACTCACATATCGATACCGTCAAACCGGCCTCCGGCTGGACAAAAGATCCTTTCCACCCGGAAGAAAGCGAAGACGAAAAGCTATATGGCCTGGGAAGTAATGATGCCGGAGCAAGCGTTGTCTCATTATATGCAGCTTTCTCCCTGCTGACCGGCAAGGAACAGGCATACAATCTGATATTCTTGGCATCCTGCGAAGAAGAAGTATCCGGCAAAAACGGTCTGGAGAGCGTTCTTCCCGACTTACCTCCGATTGCTTTCGCTATTGTCGGCGAACCAACCAAAATGCAACCGGCTGTAGCCGAAAAAGGGCTGATGGTCCTCGACTGTGTTTCCATCGGGAAAGCTGGACATGCCGCCCGGAATGAAGGAATCAACGCGATCACACTGGCGATAAAAGACATTGAATGGTTCAACAACCATCAGTTTCCGGAAAAAAGCGATTTCCTCGGACCGGTAAAGATGAGCGTCACGATCATTCATGCCGGAACGCAGCATAATGTCGTTCCCGACCGCTGTGAATTTACGGTCGATATCCGTACCAACGAGTTCTATCCCAACGAGAAACTGTTTGAACTGATAAAAGAGCAGGTCGGCTGTGAAGTAAAAGCGCGCAGTTTCCGCCTGAACTCGACGCGAACCGACCTCAGCCACCCGTTCGTACAGCGGGCGATCCTGATGGGAAAAGAACCGTTCGGCTCGCCTACGCTAAGCGACCAGGCACTTATGCCGTTCCCGTCCGTCAAGATCGGTCCGGGCAACTCTGCCCGCTCACATGCGGCAGACGAGTACATCGGGCTGTTGGAAATAAGGGAAGCGATCGACACCTATGTACGGTTACTGGACGGACTGAAACTCTAATCGTATGCTGAAAAAGATACTGGGAACAATCGGAACACGCTATCTGATTGCCTTTCTGAACCTGATGCTTATTTTCATAAATGCCAAGGCATTGGGTGTGGAAGGGGTCGGACTGGTGGGCATTCTCCTGGCATCTATCAATATAGCCGTCGTGTTCAACGGAGTGCTTTCCGGCAACACGATTGTCTATTTCATGAACCGGTATTCCCTGCACACCATTTTATTCCCGGCTTATGTATGGCCCTTTATCGGATCAGCGCTGGCGTGTGCGTTCATGCTACTTTTCGGGCTGTTTCCTCCAGCATATCTGACGGATATCTATATACTGTCACTGATCTCTTCTTTCATTACAACCAACGCCCGTTTCCTGCTGGGCAAGGATAAAATTACCGGATTCAATATCACTTATATGCTGCAAAGCGGCCTGCTGTTCTTCATCCTTCTATATTTCTATTATATAGCAGGGAAACAGGAAGTTTCATCTTATATTTACGGATTGTACATCACTTACGGGATTGCCCTTGCCGGCAGCCTGCTTCTCCTTTTCCCCCATCTGATCCGGAAAGAGAATAAACCGGCAGACAAGCCATTCCTTTCCATCCTGAAAGAGATGTTTTCCTATGGTCTTTGGGGAAGTGCCGACAATATAGCCGAAGTGTTGACCACCCGCCTGAACTATTTCCTTATCCAACGCTTTGCCGGTCTGGGCAGTGTCGGTCTGCTGGATGCAGGGACAAAAATATCGGAGAGCGTCTGGCATATCAGCCGGAGTGTCAGTTTTATCGAATACAGCAGTGTGGCGCAAACGACGGATCCCGAAATACAAAAGAGAACGACCCTGAAGCTGTTCAAACTCACTTTCAGCGCAATCGCATCAGCCACCATCTGTATCCTGTTCATTCCGGAATGGATTTATACGGATTATCTGTTCAGTCCCGAATTTACAGGCATGCGAAAAGTCATATTCGGCTTATCCGTTGGGATTGTAGCTTTAGGATGCAACAGCATACTCAGCCATTATTTTATCGGAAGCGGAAAAATACGTTACAGCGCGGTCAGTTCCTGCATCGGACTTCTCACCCTGTCGATAGCGGGCTATATACTGATACCTTTGCACGGCGTTGTCGGGGCAGCCATCAGCTCCAGCATAGCATTCTGCGCCATGCTGGCATTTTCGATGACAGTATTCTGCCGGCAGAACCAGACACGAATAAGCGAGTTCATTCCCGACAAGGAAGATGTCGATGAACTCGCCAGGCGGATACGTCAAAAGCTCTCCCGTTAATTTTCTCAATAACGGAAACTTCCGCCTCCCAGGAACTCACGCAGTAGTGAAGTGCCGGGCAAACCGACATCCGGAATATAATTAAAGTAACGCAGGAAGCGCAACAGGCGATAAGCCTCCGCATTCTCTTCCTCGTCTTCACGCACCTCTGCCAGGATCGGCTCGGCAAACTTACGCAAAGCCGCCAGTTCATAGAGCATGGCACTGTTAAACATCGCATCCGCATTTTCCTGATAAGGGAAAATCCATTTATCTTCTCCCCTTCGCACGCTCGGCCAGCGGGCAATCGTATCTTTGGCAGAATAACCCCGGAAACGGTAGTCACGGATGATACGCCGCAGCAAACGGTTATCCGTAGTCGGTATCCAGTTGTGATTATCCAATGATATGGAAGTAAGTACGGAGACATACACCCGGTACTTATACTTATCATCTATCATGGAGGTCAGCTCCGGATTCAGTGCATGAATACCTTCTATCACCAACACCGAATTTTCACGCATCTTCAGCTTCTTACCTTTATAAACCCGCAGGCCCGTTTCGAAATTGAAACTAGGCACTTCGATCTCCTCGCCCGACAGCAGCTTCTTCATCTCGCTGTTGAAATAAGGCAGATCGAGCGCATAAAGCGACTCAAAGTCATAATCGCCGGATTCATCTTTCGGCGTATCTTCCCTATTCAGGAAATAATCGTCGAGCGAGATACTGACAGGATGAATCAGATTCGTTATCAACTGTACTTCCAGACGTTTACAGAAAGTCGTTTTCCCGGAAGAAGACGGACCGGAGATCAGCACAATACGAACTCCGTCCTGGTAACGCCCGGCTATCTCTTCCGCAATTTTTGCCACCTGCTTTTCCTGCATCGCTTCGGATACCATGATCAGTTCCGATGTATGACCGTTTTCGATGGCACGGTTCAGATCGCCCACATTATTCAGGTCCAGTGTCCGCTGCAAAGTCAGATGCTGTTTATAAGCTTCAAACATCTTGTCCTGTTTAATGGCCGGTTCCAACTCCAGCGGATTCCTTCTTTTCGGAATCTGGAGCAGCACACCGTCAAAATAAGGAACGATATCGAACAATTGGATATAACCGGTGGAAGGCGTCAGACAGCCGTAAAAGAAATTCACATAACCATCCAATTCGTAATAAGAAGTATACGGCATACCCGCCGTTTCGATCAGACGTGCCTTATCGTTCATGCCCCGTTCACGGAAAAGAACGGTTGCATCCACAGTCCGGACCGTTTTATGCAGAAAAGGCAGGTCGGCATCGATAATTTCACGCATTCGCTTCTTTATCTTGTCGATCGTCTCCCCGTCTATCTTCTTTCCGTTATGGATCACACAGTAGTAACCTTTTGAGATCGGATGTTCTAAATTTAATGTAGCGGAGGGCAACACATCGTTAACCGCTTTCGAGAAAATATGGCACAGCGAACGGACATACGTACGAAGTCCGGAAAGCTGCGTATAATCCACGAACTCAATATCTTTCGGATGCCAGCAACGATAATTCAAGCTCTCGACCTTATTGTTCACTTTTGCATTCATCGGACGGTAACGCAGAGGCGCACCGATCATCGTATAAATATCCAATAAAGAAGAACCGATGGGAACCTCTTTATAGGTATTGTTATTTTTGCAATAAATTGTGATTGTTTCAGACATATTATATCAGTTATTATTTGTAGTTTTGCTGCCTAAAGTTAGGAATATTAATCGGATATACTTCCAGGTATAACTATTTTTTGATGGATAATACAATTTTTACCGTACTTAAACTGCTAGGCTCGCTTGCTTTATTAATGTACGGAATGAAAGTGATGAGCGAAGGCCTCCAAAAGCTTACGGGAGACCGACTACGTAATATCCTAGGCGCCATGACTACGAATAGGTTCACCGGACTGCTCACAGGAGCTTTCGTCACAGCCGCCGTACAGTCATCCACCGCTACCACCGTTATGACCGTAAGTTTTGTCAACGCCGGTCTCCTGACTCTAACACAAGCCATCTCCGTCATCATGGGAGCCAACATAGGAACGACAGTCACCGCCTGGGTCATGTCAATCTTCGGTTTCCAGTTCAATATGACAAATGTCATTTATCCCCTCTTCGCATTATCTCTCCCTCTGATATTCTCTAAAAAAAGCGGACGCAAGTCATTCGGTGAATTCGTTTTCGGATTTGCCTTTATGTTTTTAGGGTTAACGACTTTGCGGGAGAACGCCATGCATATGGACCTGGAACACAACCAGGCAATCATTTCATTCATTACCTCCTGCAAGGAATGGGGCATGTTCTCCGTATTGCTGTTCCTGCTGATCGGAAGTGTGATTACAATGGCGGTCCAGTCGTCCGCGGCTGTCATGGCTATTACGTTAATCCTGTGCTCCAGCGGAGTCCTCGACCTGTACCTGGGTATCGCACTGGTGATGGGCGAAAATATCGGAACGACGGTGACCTCCAATATCGCTGCACTCACCGGTAATGCGCAGGCACGAAGGGCGGCATTTGCCCACTTCATATTCAACTTCTTCGGAATCATTTGGGTACTCTGTATCTTCCATCCGTTTATCGATATGGTAAAAGACCTGGTTAATTACGTAGCACCCAATACACCGAAAGAAATTGCCATCACTTACACGCTGTCAGCATTCCATACCGCATTTAACATTTGCAATGTACTGATATTGATATGGTTCATAAAACCTATCGAACGCCTGGTTTGTTTTGTCATCAAATCAAAGCCGGAGGACGAAGAATATCGCCTGCATTACATCACCGGAGGTTTGCTTTCGACGGCTGAATTATCGATCCTGCAAGCCAATAAAGAGATATCTCTTTTTGCAGAACGGACCACACGCATGTTCAACATGGTGAAGGATGCGTTTTATGAAAAGGACGAAGACGCCTTTATGAAAACGTATAACCGGATCGAGAAATACGAGAACATCAGCGACCATATGGAGATCGAGATAGCCAACTACCTGACGCTCGTGGCAGAAGGCCGCCTGAGTTCGGAAAGTAAGGAAGAGATCCGTATCATGCTCCGTGCCGTATCGGAGATAGAAAGTATTGCCGATTCATGTAACAACCTGGCACGCACCATTAAACACCGGAACGAAGGGAAGTCAGACTTTACCGAGAAGCAGAACCACTGCATCGACAAGATGTTCGAACTGGTCACTATGGCACTGCATCAAATGAACTCTATATTGAAAAAGCCGGAATTGACACACGATGACATCAATCCGTCTTACAATATCGAGAACGAAATAAATAATTATCGCAACCTGCTGAAACAACATAATGTGGAAGATATCAATAATAAGCAATACCAGTATCAGGACGGGGTATATTATATGGATATCGTCAGTGAAGCTGAAAAGTTAGGAGATTACGTACTAAATGTTGTCCAGGCCGTTATAGAGAAAAAGATATAATTATGCATACATTCATTATAATCGGATATTTATCCACTTAAATTTACATTAATGGACTATTCTTTTTTTGATTTTCTTACGCTTGTAGGAGCATTAGGTATGTTCCTATACGGAATGAAAGTGATGAGTGAAGGGTTACAGAAAGTCGCGGGGGACAAACTTCGAAGTATCCTCTCGGTAATGACGACAAACCGTTTCACCGGTGTTCTGACCGGTATTTTAATAACAGCACTCATCCAGTCTTCCAGTGCCACAACGGTGATGGTCGTGAGCTTTGTCAACGCAGGCCTTCTGACACTAACCCAATCCATCAGTGTTATCATGGGAGCCAACGTCGGTACAACGGTCACGGCATGGATCATCTCCCTTTTCGGATTCAAGGTCGATATCAGTGTTTTTTCCCTGCCGCTTATCGCTTTATGCATCCCGTTGATATTCTCCGGTAAAAGTAAGCGAAAATCGTGGGGTGAGTTTTTAATGGGTTTCGCCTTTCTGTTTATGGGGCTGTCTTACCTGAAATCATCGGTACCCGACCTGCAGAGCAATCCTGAAATTCTCTCTTTCCTTCAAGATTATACCTCACTGGGATATCCGTCCCTTCTTATTTTCCTGCTTTTAGGAACAATTCTTACCATCATCGTCCAATCATCCAGTGCCACTGTAGCCATCACGCTGATCATGTGTACACAGGGATGGATTCCTTTCGAAATGGCTGCTGCCATGGTATTGGGCGAAAATATAGGAACAACCATTACAGCCAATATTGCTGCCATTTCAGCGAACGTATCCGCCCGTCGTGCAGCTATTGCCCACTTAATGTTCAACGTGTTCGGCGTATGCTGGGTAATGGTATTGTTCTATCCGTTCACCAATATGGTTTCATGGATCGTAACCAACTACGGTCCGGGTGATCCGAATGAAATGACCCAATTTCTGAGCACGCTCGATCCGAAGACGATCTCACTGATCACTTCCAGTGCACAGATCACAGACCCGCACCTGCTGGCGCTTCAAAAACAATTAATGACACTGCAGGTTTCCGTATCATACGGCCTGTCCCTGTTCCATACCATATTCAACATAGCAAACGTATGTATCATGGTCTGGTTCGTGAAATTCTACGTATATGTTTGTTCAGCCCTTATCAAGCCAAAGAATGTAAGCGACGAAGAAGAGTTCCAGCTGAAATACATTCCGTCGGGTATGCTTTCAACTTCCGAGTTGTCATTGATGCAGGCTAAAAAGGAAATTGCCGTATTCGGAGAGCGTACGCAGCGCATGTTCGGCATGGTCAAGGACCTGTTCTATGAAAAGAACGAGGATAACTTCCTGAAAGTATACAGCCGCATCGAGAAATACGAGAACATCAGCGACCGCATGGAAATCGAGATCGCCAATTACCTGACATTCGTTGCTGAAGGCCGCCTGAGCTCGGAAGGTAAAGAAGAGATCCGCATCATGCTCCGTACCGTTACGGAAATAGAAAGTATTGCCGACTCCTGTAACAACCTGGCACGTGGTATCAGACGCCGCAACGAAGGCAAATCTGAGTTCACCGACGAACAGAACCACAACATCGACCAGATGTTCGCCCTGTTGGAAAAGGCGTTGACCCGAATGAATGAAATCCTTCACATGCCGGAAGTCGTACACGATGATATCAACCAGTCTTACAACATTGAAAACGAGATCAACAATTATCGTAATCAGTTGAAGATCCATAATATGGAAGATGTCAACAACAAGAAGTATCACTATCAGGACGGTGTATACTATATGGACCTTGTCGGCGAATCGGAAAAATTGGGTGACTATGTATTAAATGTAGTACAGGCCGTTATCGAGAAGAAGATATAATCGCCTGTAAAATAATAATAACTAAAAAAGCTCTTTCCGGATTCGGGAAGAGCTTTTTTAGGCTTATGGATATAACTCTCAGGGCTCACCAAGATATTCAAAAACGAGCGTTACTTGTTTGGGAGTTAAAATCTTCTGTCCGTTATAGTAGCCGGCATCGACAAGGGCCTGCATGAGCGGTTTGTTATACACGAACCAGCGTTTTAGCTGTACGCCTGCGCTGCGGATACTGCTGTGCGGGAAATACATCACACTCAGCTCTTTGATAGATAATGTTGTTGGTTTCATCTTGACAACAAAGATAGCTAAAAGAATTGAAAATCGGAATGTTTATCGTACTATCTTTAATAGGACCAATCCGGAAAGAATCAGGAGGAGCAATAAGGTTGGGAGCTGCCAGGTTGTCTCTTTCTTTTTTTCCTGCGTTTGTGTGGATAACCGTTCGAGTTGCTCTTCATATTGATAAACAAGTGTCTGCAAGCTGTCGCAGGTAGCTGTGACAAACAAGGTGTCGTGCCGAAAGCGGATTTCGGCTGTCGCCTGTCCGCTTTTTTGTATAAAAGCAGAACCGGCAGGCAGTTCTTTCAGCGTGCCGACCGGGACAGCCAGGGTTGCACGACTTTCGGGAACTTTACCTGTCTGGATGGATAAACGGCTGATTTGCCGCAAGCTATCAGTCTGTTGCCGATATGAGCCGGTTTGTTTACCGACCGAACAGCTTGTAAGAAGTAATATTACAAATGGAAATAAACTGTGTTTCATTGGATAAAATCATATTGTCTGCGAAACTCTGTGCTCTGTCTGCGTAATCTGCGTTCCTTAATATCGACTTTTGACATATTGCCTTACTTGTAAAGTACCTGTTGCCGGTTGAAACCTTCGCGATAGGAAAGATGCAGGAACTTTTTCCGCCGGTAAACGATTGCCTGGTCGAAAGCCAGTCCGGATGCTTGCAAGATTCCCAATAAACCCTCCGGTCCTTCGGTGATATAGCAATCGGCAGCTTCGCCTTTCGTATGCTGCGAATTTTTCACGCCTCCTGCAAGTAAATTGACAGCCTCGTTGCGGTAGCCGCTGGTGATGGCGATGGTTTTGCCATAACGCTCCCGGAGCGGTTGCAACAGATAGCCTGTAAGGTTTTTCAATGCCAGAAGCGCTTGCGGGTTAGGGATGTTTTCAAGCCCCTGTTCGATAGCGATCCGACTGTAAGTAAATTCTTCTAAGGTGAAATTTCTTGATAGTTGGAGATGCATATTTTCTAAATTGGCATATTAGCACATTATTTTTTTGATTTATAGTTATAATCGATCCCGAACAACGCCCCGGCAAAGGTGCTTGTCTCGCCAAAAGCCACCAGTACGCTGTTGTGGATTTCCCCCAGCGGTGCCGTCCAAAAGCCGAAAAATAGAAGCAGGATGCCGGCTGCAGTCAGCAGCACGGCAATCCAAAGTTGTACGCTGTGTTTCTTCACTCTTTCATTGTCAATTATCAATTGCCAATTATTCAATTACCGGTCTGTCGTCCTCTCCGCTTCCGCCGTCCTCTTCTTTCTTTTCGGTTGAAGTGAAGGCGACCAGCTTCTTCGTGTTGCGTAAGGATGCACCGGGCGTAAAGATCACGCGCGCCCCTTTTACATCTGCCTGGGTGAACGACTTTTTGTCGGCAGCTCCCTTGCTGGAGAGTGAGAGGCGGAAATTACCGAACTCGCCCAACTGCACGATACGCCCTGCACGAAGTTCCATGTCGAGGATAAAGTTAAGGTTGTCCAACACCGCTTTTACATCCGCACTGGAAACGGTAGATCGCGCTCCGATCATAATACACAGTGTATCCATGTCGGTGTAACCGTTGTAATCCGGTATCGCGTAAATTTTTTCCTGTGCTGCGCCGCCTTTCAGGTCGGTCACTTTTCTTGTTACTAATTTGTAGCCCTGGGCCATTGTTTAATAAATTGTTTTTAAGGTTGATAATTTGTTGTTTTGTCTGATTGACAATGCAAAGGTACGACGGGGCGCCGGGGCGGAGTTGAGTTGTGTGCAGATGGGTGATAATATGGACAGGTATTCTTCTATATTCAAGAATTAATTCCTATCTTTGCATTACAAAGTATTAATAATTAATATGCTATGGCTCGACCGATTAAAGAAACTCCGGTATTAACCGGCAAAGACGCTAAACGCTTTGCAGAGAAAATGGCAAATCTTGAACCTGAAAGTAAGGAAGAGAAAGAGGCTGCAAAGAAAGTTTACGAGAAGTTCAAAGCCATTGCTTCATTCGTTTTGTAACAATGGCAATTGATGATTACGACTTTCTACCATTAAAAGTAGAAACTGATATAAAACCGTTTAAGAGCAAGGACAGCGACTTAAACGGTTTTTTATTGGATGATGCCAAAAGGTATCTGACAGAACTTATGGCTGTAACTTATTTACTTGAAGACAGGGTAACAGGAGTAACTGTCGCTTATTTCAGCCTGCTAAACGACAAAATAACCTTTGATCCGGAACAGCGCTCCATTTGGAACAGACTGAGTCGTCGTATCGCCAATCCCAAACGAAGGAAACATTACCCGGCAGTGAAAGTAGGTAGATTAGCCATTTCTGAAGCGCATGCAGGACAAGGGCTCGGACGAGATATTATACGTTTAGTCAAGTTTATGTTTACTCACGGAAATAGGACCGGATGTCGTTTCATCACTGTGGATGCCTATCAAAATGCGGTGAGCTTTTATCAAAAATGCGGATTCGATTTCATATCAGAAAAAGACGAAGGAGATGTGACCCGCTCTATGTATTATGACCTGAAAAGGTTTTTGGATGAATGATCCTTCTACCTCTATAATAAAAACAACGAAGCCCCGGAAGAAAACTCTTTCGGGGCTTTGTTGTTGTCTGCTTTATCTCTTCACAGAGATCGAACAGAAGAACTTTATTTCATTACTTTAGTATTAATACTGACTGCTTGTTCGCCCATCGCGGGGTACTTGGCAGGCATACTTCTAGGGTCATGTCAAACCGCTCAGCCAATTAAATTTATTGATTATAAATAATTTGTTGTTTTGTCTGATTGACAATACAAAGGTACAACGGGCAGGAAAGGCGGAGTTGAGTTGTGTGCAGATGGATCGCATTAAATGATCTTTTGCATAATATCCTTTATCTCCAGGTTTAATTTAGAAAAGGCGAACCACTTTTTACCGAGGTCTTTCAGCGAAGCACCGTCGAGTTGCATTCTTGGAGTTGACACGGTAGCCTACAGACAATATGGCATCCAGATTATAAAATCTAGTTTGGTATTTTTGTTTACCATCATTACCCATATATTCCAAAATGGAATATGTGCTTTCTTCATTCAGTTCACCTGAATCATATATATTCTTTAAGTGCTTGGATATAGCAGGTTGCTTCACACCGAACAGCTCGGCTATTTGTACTTGGGTTAACCAAACAGTTTCGTTTTCTACTCTGACTTCCATCTTTAAAGTAGCTTCCGGATAGTAAAAAATGATCTCTCCTTTATTTTTCATAGCTATACGATTTTGTTCGTGGCAAAGTTAAGATTATTATTTATCTGATAGTTGTTTTTAGGAAAAATATATGTCATTTCTGTGTATTAAATAACGAAAGCCCGACGGAATAATCCGCCGGGCTTGTTTTTGCCTGTCGTCACCCTTCACAGGGGTCAGAACAGAAGAACTTTATTTCATTACTTTAGTATTAATACTGATCGCTTGTTCGCCTGTCGCAGGGTAATTATCATGGGGCGCTTCGCGAACCGCCCCTACGATGCGCGGTCATTAACAATTAATTTATTGATTATAAATGTTTCCTATTGTGTCGTTATTTTACGATTGCTTTTACTGCAGCTTCGCCTTCAACGGCTACTACAACTACACCTGCAGGAGCAGCGATTGTAGCTTCAGAAGAAGAAACGACTGTGTTAGCAACCTGCTGGCCAAGTACGTTAGTGATTACTACGTTCTTGCCTTCAGCACCCTTAACGATTACGGCACCGTTAGTTGCAACAACTGATACACCTTCTGTTGCGATACCTTCGTTAGCTGTCGGAATTACATTTTCCAATACTTCCAAATCGAAGATTTCTGCTTCAGCTTCTTCTTTTGTTACAACAGGAATACCGTTGTGGAACTTAACATAACCACGTACTGCTTCATCTTTTACTTCACCTTCGTATTTACCAGCTGGTATTTCATCATCTTCTGTATAATAAGTAGCCGGAGTATAAAGAGTTTCGATAGTGAATGCATCACTCTTAGTATCTACATAACGGAATGCGAAAGAGCAAACTTTGTCAGCAGTATTGTTCAATTCAATCTTATCGCCAGTGCTTGTGATGAACAAAGAGTCTATCACATGTTTAGCCTGAACGAATCCTAAACGATAGTATGTATCACCACTATAGTTCTGGAAAGCGCAATCTTTACGACCTGCATTTACAGAATCCACTAAGTTAACCAAATAACGACCGTCGATGAATCCTTCTGTCGGAATTGCATGTAAGCAATCTTCTTCACCACAGATCGGGCAATACTTACCGGCAGGAACTTTTTCAGCATCTACAGCCAACATGAACTGAGGTCTCCAAGTACCGAATCCGGCAGCTGTGTCAGCATACATAGCAGGATTCTTTTCTGCATACTGCGGATCTAAGAAGTTCTGGATACCTAAGAAACCTTCGATTGCATCGCCCTTAGCATCTTCCAACAGACAACCTGTTTCATACAAAACGTAGTTGTTATCGATGTTACGGAAAATCTTGATTGTATCCAAAGCTTCTGTTGTACCAACTGAACGATACAAGTCAGAGATTGCGTCAGTGATTACGAACAGGTCATTCTGAACGTTTTCATAAGCATCTACATCACCAGTCAATTCGTTAGCATTGTGTGCGCCGTACAATTTATCCAAACCACAGAATGCACCATCAGTAGTTGTCAGATATTTATCATCATCTTCTTTAGATGCGAAATCATCGCCTTCTCTCAAGATGTTAAAGCTTTCGTCGTTCTTGCCTTTCAAGACGATGTTGATCTTAGCATCACCTGTTGCTAACGCCTTCAACTCATAACGTTTGTTTACAGCGTCATAAGACAATGCGTTACCAGCCAAATCGGTGATGTTGTAACGGTACATATTCAATGTATCTTCTTTTGTCACTTCTTCGCCGTCTTTGTCTACACCAACATACGGAGTGAAATGCTTTATTACAGCCAGGTCACTTTCTTTCACCTGAGTGAAACGGAATTCGATAGCCTCTGCAGCATCTTTAGTCCAAGTAATCTTGTTGTCTTTGCCTAAAGTCATATAAGCAGTATCATCCAATGCAACCAGCGGAGTACCGATATTGAATGTCTTAGTGATCAACTGGTCTGCAGTGTATTCGCCACCGAAGTAACCATTGAATTTGTTATCACCCGGAGTACCTACAGCTACGATTGTATAGTTAATAGAACCGTCTGTATACACATCAGCTTTATCTGTCTTGCGAAGAGCTGCAATTTCAACAGTATTACCAGATTCACGGTTCATGAATGTAGCACCACCCTGATACAACCACTGTCCTTCCGGCTGATTCAAAGCAACCTGAGCAACAGGGATGAAGTCTTCACCTTCACAAGCAGGATTGGCAACTTTCTTAGCACCTTCTGCTACACATGTAATGTTCAACAGTTTGTCGCGGAAGATAGCATAATCGATCTTGTTGCTTGAACCGAAACGAACCCAAGTGTTGTCTTTTGAGTCTTTATCGCCTGCCGTAGCTATATAATCAGCAGTACCTTCAGTTCCTTCTACTGCGACTGTCAAATAAGCAGTTCCATCAATAACAGCTACTTCCAATTCGTAGTTTTTGTCTTCACCCAATGCTACAACTTCCAATGGTTCGCCATCTACAGTAGAAGGTTGAGTAATTCGATAAGTAGCAGCTAAGATTTTACCATCTGCTTTTGCTTTATCATAATCTTTCTTTGTCAAAGCGGCAAACTTGTAACCTAAAGTTTTTGCGCCAGTTTCCAATTCACCAGACAAAGTACCCCAAGTTTCTTTGGTCAATACGATGTATTTACCGGCTGCATTCTTCAACATCATGCCATCAGCTGTAAATTCAGCTTTCAGTTGACCTGCAAATTCATTACCTTTCAAAGAATTGTAAGCTTTGAAGCCTTCCCACTGACCTTTGTTCTTATTCCAAACCTGGGCGCCGATAGACATTTCGAATGTCTTTTTGTTGCCGTAATCTATAGCAGGGTTGTTCTCGTTGTCTCCGGGGAATACAACATCAGGAACAGCAGTTACATCACAATACCAAGCAGAAGAACTCAAGCCTCCATTAGGTCCAGCATAACCTCCTACTGTATTCTGAAATATCAACTGATCACTATTACCATTGAATACATTATAAGTTTTTCCATCAACAGTAATAGCCAATGGTTCACCGCTAACTCTATTAATCAATTGATAACCAACCGGAGTTTCAGTTCCATTCACTACTGTTTTGTAAACTTTAATTGTCCACTGGGCATCTTCTCCTTTTGCAGCAGAACAACCATCTGCATTCAAATCCAAGAAAGCAGTACCATCTGTTGCCGGACTAGCTGTATTCACCTGAATGTAATAATATTGCCCTGCAGTTTTACCTTGAATTGCTTCTGCAATCTTCGCTGCATCTGCCGTGCTGAACAATCCACCAGCCAGCAACAAGCCAGCCATAAGCGTAGAAAACTTTTTGTTCATAAACCTTTAAATTTAATATTAATAATAGTGTTAAAATAGTATCGTAATACGTATTTGTTAAAAGGTGTTTAGCAAAATGACTAGTTTAAACGACCCTTTTTTCTCGTCATTTTTAGGTCAAATTCAAGTTTTATACAGAAAAGCGAAGTTTTTATACAAACAATGCTATGTGATTGATAAGAAAGGCTATATATTTGGAAAAATAAATTTGAAAAGAATTGCAAGTTAAAAAACTAGTCGTACCTTTGTGACGAGAAAAAAGGGTCGTTTAAATTAGTCATTCCGTTTTAACATTTCAAACACTTGTAAAACAAGATTTGTACCACAATAAAGCCGCCTATTTCACCCTAAATTTAACATTTACAGCATATTCGGATAAAGATTTGATATACTGCCTATTACCCATTCTTTCATCCGTTTTTTCTTTTTTCAATGTAAACACCTATACGACAATCGTTTATATTTCAAAACCTCTCTTCACCCCGACACCCCGCTGCCAAGACCTCTTGATTTCCGACTCATACACCGGAACACGGAAAACATTCGGCCTGGTTCTTCTTTTCAAACCGGAGCGCCCAGTCGCATTCATAAAAAATTTACAATAACCCCCATTCACCTCCATACCCAATCCGAACGCATTTTAAATTTCTTCCGAATGAAATTTCATTTTCTCTCGGAAGAAATTTTATTTTCTCCCGCAACCCCTTTTTTCACGCTCCGGAAGACCGGTTCGGAATAAACATAGAAAATAACAATAAGAAAATTTACATTCGTTAACAATCGGTCGTATATATATAAAAATCCGTATGGGTACTATATTAAAAAAAGGATAGCCAATAAATGTTAAACTACCATTTTAATCCATTGAAATATAAGGTATATACAAAACATATAATTATCTTTGCAATGGAAAGATAACCAATCCGCAACTATGTGATCGATTACCTTATCCATATTATTTAATAACCATAAACATTATTTCTTTGAAAAAGGAAGAGACGTTAGCAAAGAAACAGGAGACGTTGACCGTCGCTGTTCAAAAAGGAGTAGGCATACTCAGTGAAAATGCCAAACAAAGCCTTGCTTGTAAGTCGGAAGGCCATCGATTAATCGACCGGATCAACCACGAAGGAGGCGTGAACGAAACCTTAGCTCTCGAAATCGAAAGCTATCTCTCACATTGTCGTAGCATATTATCGACTATGGGCAACACCCGAAAACCATTTACCAAACAACTGACGGAGGTACAAAAACTATTCGTTTCACTTGAAAATGAGATCGATCCCACGAAAAAGGACAGTCCGGCAAATGAACTGGCAGACCGTCTCAGCGCGTGGAAACTCGCCCGGATACGCGAAGCCGAAAAGGAGGAACAGCGTCTGATGGCTAATTTCCAACGCACCGAAAAGCGCCTTGCCGGACGCGAAGACCTGAACGACGCTCAGAAAGCCACAGCCCTCAGCCGTGCAGAAAATCGCCTGCAATCCGGATGTGCTATCCTGAAAATGAATGCCATAGCCACCGAACTCATGCCTGTTGCGACTGAACCCGAAGGTTATATCGACCTGCTGCGCCTATGGTGGCAGGAAATCGGTAGAAACCTGCCCGACAGCGACCTGCAGCGTATCTTCCGCCCGATGTTGTCGTATGCCCGCAAGCAAGCCCGCAAAAACATCCTTATCGACAGTGTTTACGTAGAATACCGCCCGGTTCCGAAAGGGATCCAGGCGGCATGATTCAGGCACAGATTTCACGGTATTCAAGAACCAGGTACACGGATGACGTGGATTTGGTTCTTTATTAGCACATTAAAAAATAAGATGAATAAAATTTCAACAACCTTTTCTCTGATTTCCGTCAAGGACGGGAAATTCAAAGCCCGCTATGAAGTCTTTACGGAAAGTACGGGTGACAACCGCGTGATCACGTATGAAAATACGGATCCTGTGCACAATGATCAGATCGAAGCAATGCAACGACTGGCGTATCATATGGTTAATTTTGTAGAAGTGGCGGCAAACAGCGACAGCCTGCTCATCACCGGTTTCCAACGTCAGAACTGCGGCAACGCGCAATTGCTGACCATCTATGCCCGCATGGAAAACCACCGGCACGACTCCTGTGGCAATATCGTCAGCCGTTTTTACATCGGCCGTGACGAATACCCTTCGATCGACTTGCTGCTGGAAGACCTTTCTGCCTGCGAACGCGAGGCGCTGGCCTATATCGAAACCGGCAAGCGTCTGGAGCACGACATGTTTATCCGTCTGGACGAAAGCGATTTATCCATCCTTCGTTCTGCTGCCTGATGAAAAGATGTACACTCACCATCGGCTGCCTCCTGGGAGACCAGGCGGCAGCTTGCCTGATGCGACTGATTACAGGCGAAAAAGGTTCGCGCAATTACAGTTATTCGTGCGGAGAGGAATACGGATATTTCTACGATCCGTTCCTGAAAAAATGGATGGCATTCGACAACCGGCACAACACCTGCCTGGTCGAACAGTGCAACACCTCGAAAGAGGCCGAAAACTTTCTCTATGACGACGGAGCCTTATTCGCCGCTTAGCGAGCTGATCCGTAAGCACACGGGCGAGGAAGTGATGGCGGAATACCGTTTTCATCCTTCGCGGGACTGGCGGTTCGACTTCGCCATCCCTTCCCGCCGCGTGGCTATCGAGGTGGAAGGCGGCGCCTTTAACGGTGGCCGCCATATCCGCCCCGACGGTTACCTGCGCGACATGGAGAAATATAATGAGGCGGCAGTCTCCGGCTGGTGCGTGATACGCGTGCTGCCGTCGGAACTGCTGACGTTTAAGACGGTGCGGCTCATTATTCGGGCGATACAAAATTAATTTATTACAATCATGGCAAGACCCATAAAGAAAGGACTGGATTATTTTCCGGTCGATACCGATATATTCGATAATATACAAGTGCGTAAACTGAAAAGCCGGTACAAAGCATCCGGCTTCTTGATTTACTTCACTATTCTATGCGATGTTTACAAGAAAGAAGGCTATTTCCTTCAACTCTCGGACGATTATGTGTATGACCTTTCCGACCGTATCGGCGAAACGGAAGAAAGAGTGCAGGAGGTCATCTCATTCTGTTTGCAGACCGATTTGTTTAATCGTCGGATATACGAACTCTATAAAGTAATAACGTCTAAAAGTATTCAAGTAAGGTACATTCAAGCACAGAAGCGGAGCAAAAATACCGTTCGCGAAGAGTTGGACTGCATTCATGTAGCAGAAACCCCGGTTATTGTTGCAGAAACTATCGAAAATACGACAAAAAGTGCACATATTATATTAGGATAATATTAAACTAAATATAGAGAGTGAGAGTGCGCGCGAGGAGCCGATTGAAATTCCGGAAAAAAGTTTCGATGAAAAGTGCGCTGCGTGGCAGAAGGAGCTACTCGAAGACGAAGAATGGTGCGCTTCGTCCGTAAGGCAATCCGGACTGGGAACAGACTTCCATGCCATGCTTCCCGCCAAGATGCAGGAGTTTCAGGATTTCATCATTGCCAACAACGAGAAAGAATCCATCTGCTCGAAACAAGACTATGCTCGCCGTTTCTATTTTTGGTGGCTTTATCACGGGCTGAAAAAATATTCCGGCGGCAATCAGCCGGGGTTGCTCGTTCGTGGAAAGGAGAAGCAGAAATCACGGATAGAAGAAATCATCGACCTGGGGAAAAGTTCGACCGAACTGGCTCTCCAATTTTATAAAAATGCCGTATGAGCCTGGAAATCCGTTTACGCCAAGCTCTCGGTGACCGCCGGATTGCAGCCTATAGCGTGGAAGAACTGCTTCCGGCGGTCAACACGGTCCTGCTTCAGGCGTATGTGCTTGTCGGTTTCACTCCACCCAAAAGTGCGGATGTGGCACTGCTGACCAGCAAACTGGCTGCCGACTTGCAGGAATCGTATCCTTTTCTGACCTTGCGGGAACTGTCGCTCTGTTTCGAACTGGGTGCCAAAGGCGAATATGGCGACTTTATGGGGTTGAACCTGCGCACGTTTACCCGCTGGCTGAAAACGTATCAAACAAGCGAATTGCGTTACCGTGCGGTTGTGGAACGTGACAGGCAGGCGCAGGCGGCTCTTCCGCCGGTCTCCGAAGCCTATAAGGAAGAACACGAACGGACATACCTGCTCCGTGTGTTCGAGCAATACCGTGCCGGCTATCCGCTTGACCGCCTTTATCCGGCACGTGTCTATCGTTCCCTGCAGGAACGCGGCATTATCCGCAACACACCGGAAGAAAAGTGGGCAGCCGTACGGCAAGCAGCCGGATACCAGCCTGCCGGAAATATGATCGTCAGCGATGACGTCCGGCAGGTGTTGGTGAAACAGCAGGCGATGGCGATTCTTTTAAAACGCTTTTTCGACCGGCTGATCAAGGAAGAAAAGGAATTGTTCGGAAAGACGGCAGCGTGAGGAAACTAGAGCGACTCCACAATCCTGCGCTGTTCTTCAAAAAAGACAATGCGGTCTTTCTCTCCGCTCCTCGAAATCAGCGTGGAAGTCCGGATCAGCGACTGCATCCATTTCTTCATCCGTTGGAAGATAGCCTCGTCCGGAGAGGTGGCATCATTCAACGTAAAAGATTTGATCATTGTCAGATGGCAATGATGCGTTTCCACATAACTGTAACTGGTTTCAAAATTCACACTGCTGACAAAGAAATGGACATTCTTTCCTTCTCTCCAAAATCCCCTGGCTGCAAGCGCTTCCATATCATCTATAAATGTCAGCAGCTCCTTTTTCAGCACTTCTATCTCCTGGCGGGTTATCAGGTAAATACTGGCAAAATATTTAATGTCATTTACCAGATATCGGAAAGTCATGCTATCCATAATATGATAGGCGTTGGCAGCCTCACGCGTCTCCATAACGATCTCGCTGTTGATCAGCAACAAACGGTCCGGCAGGACAATCTCGCTGAATTTAACAGGCATCGCATTACTGCACTGATACATCCATTTGAAAAGATAGAACTGGTAAATATGCCTGTAGTCCAAGACCAGCGACTGGGGAAGAATATTCAAAGCTCCGCCGACTTCCGAATCCGGATCATCCTTGAGATATCTCAGTTCGTTTACGAAATGCTCAAGCATATCGCAATCCTCTTCACTCGGATTCAGGAAATTCACCATCTTCAACTGGAACGGCCTGCTTTTACCCGAGGCACACCCAATGATATGATCCAGCGAAATATCCAGCTTATCGGCAATAATCGCTATTTCGAAGATAGTAAAAGGGACATCGCCTCGCAACCTGCGATAGACGGCTTCTTTTTCCAGCATCAAAAGATCGGCCAATTGGTTTGTCAGTTTTCCTCTACCCGGGATCTTCTCTTTAATGGCCGCTACAAGATTTTCATACAACAGGTCATTCTTCATAACATAATCATTTTTTCAAATTTGGTCTTCAGTTCCCGGCGTTTATTCTAAAAAAACGACATTTCTGTCCTCTACAAATATAGGCAAACTTTTGATTATGTCTCTGATTATATCCGCTTATTACCTTTATTTTTTAATCACAAGGCAATGTAAACCAAAACCTTGAACCCTTCCCAGGCGTTGAATCCACACCGATCTCGCCTTGTAAGGCTTTGACGATCGTTTTACAAATAGACAGGCCAAGACCTGTGCCCTGCCTGAAAGAGTCCACTTTGGTAAACCGCTCGAAAATCGTATCGATATGCGCCGCAGAAACACCGATGCCGGTATCGCTAACCTCAAACAGCACATGATCCTCTTTCACGCTATAGGAAAGGCTTATATGACCTTGTTCAGTAAACTTAATGGCATTCGAGAGCAAATTGGACATCACCTGCGTCACTCGTTTCGGGTCCGTATAAAGTATTTTATCCGGCAACGCATCCAGGTCGCAGATCATGGTGACACCCTCCTGTACTTTCAGCGAATGCACCTTATATTGTTCACGGCATATTTCCTTTATATTGACATCGGTCAACGAATAGTCCATCACGCCGGATTCTATCTTCGAGAAATCCAGGATATCGGTTATCAGGCGAAGAAGCAAGTCGCAGTTCTGGTTGATGATCTTCACATATTCATCTTTCTCCTCTTCGTCATCCATTTCGGCCAGGATACCGGAAAAACCGACTATGGCATTCAGCGGCGTACGTATCTCATGACTCATATTCGCCAGGAAAGTCGATTTCAACATATCCGCTTCACGTGCTTTCTGCATTTCCAGTTCATTCTTTCGCGACTCGTCGCGTGCCTGCTGTAATTTCTCTTCCAGCTGCTTTTCAGCCGTTATATCCGTGATGTAGCAAACGACCTTGCTGGGATGCCCGTCTTTATTGATCTTATGGGCCTGTGCATTGATGCGTACCCAGGCTGGTTCTTCACGGACAAACATTTTACAGACGAAACTACAGTTATTGATATCTCCGCGGACGACCTGCAAGAGCGGCTCCATATTATTGGTCGGAACATCTCCGAAGCGCCCCAGATTCCACAATTCCTGGATAGACAGATAATTATGCGTCTTCAGGTAATTGAACAGATGATTAGAGCTGGAATGATCGTTCAGCACAGGATCGATATACAATTCATCCTCTTCCACATTATACTCTCCGACAATCGAACGACCGGACAAGAGCACGGCTTTCAGAATAGCCAGGTTGTTCCTGGTCTGCTCCGCTTTACGCTGCACGTCCGTATTATCAGAGATGATCAGCAAATATCCCACCCGTCCGAACTCCGGATCGTTCAGGCTGATCCCTTTTACCTGCAGATATTTGATCTGGTCGACAAAAGCAGACGGATAATAGCTGGAACTCTGTATGATACTGAAATCATACACAAGAGGAAAACTGAAAGCCCTCCCGCTTTGGATGCCTTTCAGCATCTTGGCGGGAACAGCCGGATTCTCAAACAGGTTGACCCCCAAAAGGTCTTTACGCGTGGAACCGAAAATATGCGCATCGGCTTCGTTAATATCCACCAAATATCCTTCCGAGTCATACAGTTCCACACCGATAGGCAGATTATTGAAGAACTGTTTAAACTTGGTACTGAGCTCCGCCAGATGTTTCCGCGATTCTTCCAGGCTTGCCTGCGTCTCCCAGCGTTCTATGATAAGGGAAAACATATTGGCTATTATATGCAGGTCTTCTATTTCCGTGGCCGTCCAAGAGCGCTGTACACGCACCGAATCAAATCCGATAAATCCTTGTATCCTGTTATGGAAAGAAAGCGGTATTATAAGCATGGATTTCAATCTCTGCAATTCAAATAACCGTTTATCCGTTTCTGCTTCCGACGGCAGGTCGCACAGGTCGCACATGACGATATCGCGCCCGCTCTTCACGGTCTTCATGATCCAGGGAATCGTCTCGTCCGTCAGTTCCGAATGATTTTCTTTGGGAGCTTCTACCCATTCGCTCATCACCTCGCAGGGAAAATAAGCGGTCCGCCCGTCTTTCTCGAAGATGGCGACATAGCCCCAATCCGCATCGAAAAAGTTCAGCAACAAACTCATGGCTTTCTCTATCGGCTGCTGTTCTTCATTGAACAACAATACAAGTACCTCGGATATAATACGCTTGATATTCGAAGCTTCCGTAACCGGATTTCCGGCATTCACACGCTGCCTCTCGTCTTGTGCTTCCAATAATCGTATTAGTTCTTCTCGGGATAACTCGCTATATTTGTTTTTTGTTAGCGTTGATATCATACTAGTGAAACTTTATAAACGCAAAAATATTGAATAGTTTTGATTTTTAAAGCATTTCAAGGAAGTATTTCTTCTGCCGACATGTTAAAAGTGATCCGGATTTGCCCGGTAAACGGATTCTTTAGAACAATTATGCTTTTAATCATAAGCGGGTTCACCGTAAAAAGTTATATTTGCATGTTCTAATGTAGACGATTTTAAATATGTTGAAGCAACAGTTACAACAAAAGTTACAGCAAAAGCTCTCTCCACAGCAGATCCAGTTAATCCGGCTTCTGGAACTTCCCGCCATCGAGCTGGAAGAACGCATCAAGCACGAACTGGAGGATAACCCTGCACTGGAGGAGGGAAAAGACATTGCGGACGACTTTGAACGGACTGACGACGAGGGAGTTGATGATATATCTACAAACGAAACAGAGACAGACCTCTCGCTCGGAGACTATATGAGCGAAGATGATATACCGGACTATAAGCTCCGGGAGATCAGTGAAAAGACAGAACGCAAAGAGGATATTCCCTTTTCCGTAAGCCAGTCGCTGAACGAATATCTGCTCCAGCAGCTCGGACTGCGCGACCTGCCGGAAAAAGAAGTAAAAATAGCCGAATACATTATCGGAAATATAGACGACGACGGTTATCTGCGCCGTGAACTGTCCGCCATTGCCGACGACCTGGTGTTTCAGGCGGGACAGGATGTCGACGAAAAAGAGATAGAAGAAGTCCTTGCCATCATACAGGACTTCGACCCCGCCGGTGTCGGTGCCCGCAACCTGCAGGAATGCCTGTTACTGCAACTGGGTCGCAAAGAACCGACCGAAGGGACCAACCAGGCAATCCATATCCTCACCGAATATTTCGAGGAGTTCACCCGCAAGCATTACGATAAGATCCTGCGGGGGCTCAACATCAGCGAAGCGACCCTGAAAAAGGCGATTCACGAAATAATCGCCCTCGATCCTAAACCTTGCAGCAGCTGGGGCGGTTCTATGGAAGTAGCCATGAGCCAGGTCATTCCGGACTTCCTGGTCGAAGCTGTAAACGGTGAGCTGATCCTGAGCATGAACAACCGCGACATTCCCGATCTGCGGATCAGCCGCGAGTATGCGGAAATGTTCCAGGACTACGCAGGCAACAAGGCCAACCAGACATCCAAGATGCGCGAAGCGGTACAGTTTGTCAAGCAGAAGCTGGACTCCGCCCAATGGTTTATCGATGCCATCCGGCAACGCCAGGAAACCCTGCAGCGCACCATGGAAGCGATCATCCTCCTGCAGCGGGATTTTTTCCTGACAGGCGACGATGCAACGCTGCGACCGATGATACTGAAAGACGTGGCCGAACGTGCCGGATACGACATATCGACCATTTCGAGGGTTAGCAACAGCAAGTATGTGCAGACCAATTTCGGCATCTACCCTCTGAAATTCTTCTTCTCCGAATCGATGCAGACCGACAGCGGCGAGGAAATATCCACCCGTGAGGTGAAGAAGATCATGAAAGAACATATAGACAGTGAGGATAAACGTAAACCGCTTACCGACGAGGAGCTCACCACGATCCTGAAGGAGAAAGGGTACGTAATCGCCCGCCGTACAGTCGCCAAATACCGGGAACAACTCGATATACCGGTTGCAAGGCTCAGAAAAGAAATCTAAATTTGAAGCGTTATGAGATTGTTTTCAAATATAATATCCGGAATGTTCCACCCGTTGCTGATGGTGACGTATGGAGTCATACTGGCATTGTCGTTCACCTACCTGGCGATCTACCCGCCCACCATGAAGATGTTCCTGGTTGGAGGAGCATTCCTTTCGACTGCGGTCGTACCGGGTATTTTCATCTTCCTGATGGTCAAGAACGGGGCTGCCGGCGACCTGGAACTGACGGACCGCAAGGAACGGGTCGTCCCATATCTGATTATTATCACCTCCATCATGGTCTGTATCTTCTATATGTACAAGATGATGATCCCATTCTGGTTCCTGTCGCTGATGATGGGTGCCTGCGTCGCACTGATCATCTCGTTGTGCATTAACTTTTACTGGAAGATCAGCGCCCACACCCTGGGCATCGGAGGACTTTTAGGGGGTATCATGGGGGTGGCACGCATCCACCTGATCAATCCTTACTGGGGGTTCATTATCATCCTCCTGGCAGCCGGGCTGGTCGGTACTTCGCGTATCTTCCTGAAAAGGCATACGCCCATGCAGGTTTATGCCGGCTTTTGTCTCGGTTTTATATGTACCTTTGTAGCCTCATTATTGAGTTATATCTATTTATTCATCTAATAAAAACACTAAAGTTATGAACTTTCCTGCTGATTTAAAGTACACAAAAGATCACGAATGGATTCGTGTAGACGGCGCTGTTGCCTATGTTGGTATCACTGACTACGCTCAGAGCGAATTGGGCGAAATCGTTTATGTAGACATCACGACAGAAGGTGAAACAATTGCCAAAGAAGAAGTTTTCGGAACTATCGAAGCTGTAAAGACTGTTTCCGACCTGTTCATGCCGGTAAGCGGTGAAGTGATCCAGGGTAACTCTGAACTGGATGACAAACCCGAACTGGTAAACGAAGATGTTTACGGAAACGGCTGGTTGATCAAGATCTCCATCTCTGATCCTTCAGAACTGGACGACCTGTTGTCGGCTGCCGAATACGAACAATTGATTGCTAAATAAATGACACCTGTAGTAAGCATTATCATGGGCAGTACTTCTGATCTGCCCGTAATGGAAAAAGCAGCCAAACTGCTGGACGAGATGGAGATCCCGTTCGAAATGCATGCGTTGTCTGCACACCGCACTCCGGCTGAAGTGGAAGCTTTTGCCAAAGGAGCCAAAGACCGCGGTATCAAAGTTATTATTGCTGCAGCCGGTATGGCAGCACATTTGTGCGGAGTGATCGCCTCCATGACTACCCTTCCGGTAATCGGTGTGCCCATCAACTCCACACTCGACGGTATGGATGCCCTGTTGGCTATCGTACAGATGCCTCCGGGAATCCCTGTTGCCACTGTCGGTATCAACGGAGCATTAAATGCCGGAATCCTGGCCGTTCAGATGCTTGCTGTCGGAGACGAACAACTCCAGGGTAAGCTGGCCGACTACAAGGAAAATCTGAAGAAAAAGATCGTAAAAGCCAACGAAGAGCTGGCTCAGGTATCTTTTAAATACAAAACAAACTAGTTGACAGTTGACAAGTGACAGTTGACAGATGGGCTTCACGCTCGGCAAATATGTCAACTGTCAACTGTCAACTGTCAACTGTCAACTGAAAGAAATGGAACATCTTTTTAACTACAGTCGTCGTAAATCATCTGTTGTCAATATAGGAAACACGCCGCTGGGAGGCGAAAATCCGATACGTATCCAATCCATGGCCAATGTATCCACGATGGATACCGAAGCAGCTGTCCGCCAGGCTATCCGTATGATCGAAGCCGGCTGCGAATATGTACGTTTCACCGCACAGGGTGAACGTGAAGCCCGTAACCTGGGCGAGATCCGGAAAGAACTGAACAGCCAGGGATACACGACTCCGCTTGTCGCCGATATTCATTTCAACCCCAGGGCCGCCGACGCAGCCGCCGAAGAGGTGGAGAAAGTGCGCATCAACCCCGGTAACTATGTTGACAAAGTAAAGACATTTGACCTTCTGGAATATACCGACGAAGAATATGCCGCCGAATTGCAGAAGATACGCGACCGTTTTGTCCCTTTCCTCGATATTTGTAAAAAACACGGCACCGCCATCCGCATTGGCGTAAATCATGGTTCACTGTCCGACCGCATCATGAGCCGGTACGGTGATACTCCGGAAGGAATGGTTGCTTCCTGCATGGAGTTTCTGCGCATCTGCCGGGATGAGAATTTCCCGGATGTAGTGATCTCCATCAAAGCCTCCAACACGGTCGTCATGGTACGCACCGTACGTCTGCTTGTCCGCACGATGGACGCAGAAGACATGCACTACCCGCTCCACCTGGGTGTGACCGAAGCCGGTGACGGCGAAGACGGGCGCATCAAAAGTGCCGTCGGCATCGGTACCCTTCTGACCGACGGGATAGGCGATACGATCCGCGTATCCCTCAGCGAAGATCCCGAAGCGGAAATACCTGTCGCCCGTAAACTGGCGGACTATATACAGGAACGCCGGGAGCACAGACCGATCATTGCCTCGCCCGCTCCCGGATACGATCCGGTGACAGCCTCACGCCGCATCAGCCGTGTGACGGAAGGCATCGGAGGTAATTTCCCTCCCGTCGTTATCTCGGACCGCAGTAACGGCGACTTTGAAATCGACTATTCATCCCTGCCCGATTATATCTACATCGGAAAGGAAGATCCGGACAATCTGCCCGAGACATTCCGTCTGCTGGTAGACGCTCATTTCTGGAAAGAACGTCCGAACGCCTATCCTTACTTCATCGCTTCCGAGATAGAAGAGATGAAAGAACTCAACGCTCCGCTGAAATTCATCCGCTTGACCTACAACGACCTGACGGACCAGACACTGGAGATACTGAAACAAGATAAAACTGCCGTAGTAGTCCTGAGCACCCACCATCGGAACGGTGTCGGTTCACAGCGTGCCGCCATGCACAAGCTGCTGGCTGCCGGTTGCGATATCCCCGTCATCCTGCACCGCGACTATCACGAAACAGACAAGGAGTCTTTACAGCTTAAAGCGGGGGCAGACTTCGGCACCTTGTTGCTCGACGGCTTCGGCGACGGTATCATGATTCATAATCATGAGCTTGAAGCTCCTGTTATCGACAACTATATGTTCGGTATCCTACAGGCAACCCGTTCACGCATCAGCAAGACGGAATATATCTCCTGCCCGAGTTGCGGACGTACACTCTACGACCTGCAGACGACCATTGCCCGCATCAAGGAAGCGACCTCGCATTTGAAAGGGCTGAAGATCGGCATCATGGGCTGTATTGTAAACGGCCCGGGCGAAATGGCAGATGCCGATTACGGGTATGTCGGTGCCGGACGCGGACAGATCAGCCTGTATAAAGGCAAGGAGTGCGTATTGAAAAACATACCCGAAGAAGATGCTGTAGAACGTTTAGTTCAGTTAATAAAAGAGAACGGAGACTGGATTAATTGACAGTTGACAGATGACAGATAAGAAAAGGAGTAGTTAACAATATATAGCAAGCTAAAACAACTGTCAACTGTCACTTGTCAACTATCAACTTTTCCATATCTTTGTCCGTCAAACAAATAAGAACAAATGGAAGTAAAAATAATAAACAAGTCCCATCACCCTCTCCCTGCCTATGCGACAGCATTGTCTGCCGGCATGGACATTCGTGCAAACCTGACAGAGCCCGTAGTGCTGAAACCGTTGGAACGCAAACTGATCCCGACAGGATTATACATTGCCCTCCCGGAAGGTTACGAAGCACAGATGCGCCCTCGCAGCGGATTGGCACTGAAACACGGCATTACCCTGCTGAACACTCCGGGAACGATCGATGCGGATTACCGCGGCGAGATCGGCGTCATCCTGGTGAACCTCTCATCCGAACCCTTTACCGTAAACGACGGAGAACGTATCTGCCAGATGGTGATCGCCACCTACAACCAGGTAAGCTGGAAGCCGGTGGAAATGCTCGACGATACGCAGCGCGGTGCCGGAGGTTTCGGACATACCGGTAAAGAATAATATAGAAAACGAACATATGCTGAAACAAGTAATATACGGGATACTCTTTTCACTCTTCCTGCTCGCCGGAATCCACCCGCTACATGCGGAAGAAACCCGGAAAGAAACTCCCACCAAGGCAAACGGATTGAGTGAGGCTGAACGGAGAAAATTCGATTATTTCTTCCTTGAAGGGCTGAATCTGAAGACATCCGGAAAATTCGACGCTGCTTTCGATGCATTCAACTATTGTCTCGCCATCGACTCGACGGCATCGCCTGTACTCTACGAACTATCCTCGTTCTATGTGCAGATGAACCGGCCGGAAAAGGCAGTCGATATGTTGCAGCGTGCCGTTGCCAACAGCACGGACAACTTCACCTACCGGATGGCACTGGCTACGATCAGCCGCAACCTGGGTATGTACGGAGAAGCTGCCGATGAGTATGAGAAACTGGTGAAAGCCTTTCCCGGAAAGACTGAACTGAATTACTACCTGGCAGAAGCACTGACACAGGAAGGCGAGATCGGCAAAGCCATCGATGCGTATAATGCCCTCGAATCGTCCATCGGCATGAACGAAGCCCTTTCCATGCAGAAATACAAGCTCTACAACCAGTTGGAACAGTCGGACGCCGCTTTCAAAGAAATAGAGAAACTGGCAGCCAAATATCCGATGGAGGCGCGCTACCAGATCATTCTCGGTGACCTGCATCTGGAGAAGAACGATACGGTAAAAGCGCGTTCGTATTACGACAAAGCGTATGAGATCGATCCGGGCAATCCCTATTACATCGTATCCATGGCGAACTACTACGAAGCAACCGGCAACAAAGACGCTGCCGAAACACAGATACGCAACGCCCTGATCAACGAGAAACTGGATGTAGATACCAAAGTAGCCATCCTCTCCCGTTACATCCTGAAACTGCAGCAGACACAGAAAGGGACAGACAGTGCGAATGCCCTGTTCCAGACATTACTGGAGCAGCATCCCGAAGATACCGACCTGAAACAGATGTACGGCAGTCTGCTGATCGCACAGGGAAAGACGGACGAAGCCCGTTTCCAGTTTCAGCTTGTCACTGAGATGGAGCCGGAAAACGCCGCAGCCTGGCAGCAACTGCTGAACATGTCGCTGAAAGCCGAAGATATTCCGGAGGTGATCCGTATCTGCACCAAATGTCAGGAACTCTTTCCGGACGCTCCCGAATATTACTTCTACCTGGGTATCGCCTATTATCAGCAGGAGAAATACCAGGAAGCCCTGAATACCTATTATGCGGGCATCAATATCATCCCGGCAGAGAATCCCCGGTTAAAGTCCGACTTCTACGGTCAGATCGGCGATATCTACTATCAGATGAAACAGATGGACCAGACCTACAAGGCATACGACGAGGCACTGAAATATAACGACAATAATATCGTTGTCCTCAATAACTATGCCTACTTCCTTTCGCTGGATAAAAAGGACCTGAAAAAGGCAGAACGCATGAGTGCCCAGTGCATCAAGCTCGAACCGGACAATGCGACGTATCTGGATACCTACGCCTGGATATTCTTCGTACAGGGCAACTATACCCTTGCCAAGATATACATCGAAAGTGCATTGGAAAAAGACACGACCAAAAGCGCAGAGCTGGTCGACCATTACGGAGACATCCTGTTCATGACAGGAGATAAGGACGGTGCCGTCGCCCAATGGAAGAAAGCCCGTGAAATGGGAAAAGAGAGCGAGACACTCGACCGCAAGATCATTGAAGGCAAATATATCGAAGAGGAGGAAGCCAAATGAGAATCCCGTTCTTAACGCGAGTACAACTGCCGGCACTGATAGTCGTATGCATCTTACTGGTCCTGTCGGGCTGTAAATCGTCGAAAAAGGTCGGAACGGTTGTTTCCGGCGGTGCCAAGGCGCACAATGAATTTTTCGAAGCGATGGAAGAACACTCGTTCCGGTTCAATACGATGACTGCCCGCCTGAATGCGGAGCTGAAGGGCACTAAAAATAACATGAGTTCACGTGTGGACCTGAAGATGGTCAAAGACAGTGCATTCCAGTTATCCGTCCAGCCGTTCCTGGGTATCGAAGTGTTCCGTGCCGAATTTACAGTCGACAGCATAAAGGTGGTAGACCGTATGAACAAACGCTATGTAGCCGAACGCTATGCCGACCTGAAAGGACAGACTCCGATCGAGTTCAACTTCTACAACCTGCAGGCGTTGTTCACCAACCATATTTTCCTGCCGGGACAGCAGTTTATCGAACCGAAACAGTTCAAACGTTTCAAGCTGAACCAGGAAGGATCGACGGCTGAGATCCGGATCAAGGATTCACTCGGACTGCTTTATACTTTCTTTGCCGACGGCGAAGAGAAGTTGCTCTCAACCTACATCACCGATCCGTCCGAACAGTACGCCCTGCAATGGGATTATGCCGACTTCCGCGTGACGGACGGACAACCGTTCCCGCAGTTGATGGACGTAAATGTGCTGGCTAACGGCTCCTCTCAGGGTGGAATCGCTTTCCGTTTTTCCCGCATACAGACAAATGTGCCGGTTAATCTGGAGTTTTCCATTCCGGCTAAATATAAACGTATTACCTTTGCACAGATCCTGAAGTCAATCAGTAACAGTCAGAAATAGAAATGAAATACACTTGGTTTGTCATATTCACGTTAACTGCCCTGACCGCCTTCGGTCAGAAGTCAGCCCGGGTGAGACAGCTCGAAGAACAGCGTAAAAAGGCGTTGGCGGAGATCGAAATGACAAACCAGTTGCTGAAAGAGACTACCCAGACGGCACAAAACTCGCTCAACCGCTTGAACCTGCTTTCGCAGCAGATCCTTTCCCGAAAGAAAGTGATCAGCCTGCTCAATCAGGAGGTAGGCGAACTGGATGACCAGATCGTTGCTTCCCGCCGGGAAATCACCAGGCTGGAAAAAGAGTTGGGCGGTAAACGTGACAATTACGGCAAGTCCATGCAAAGTATGTTTAAACGCCGCAGCTCACAGGACAAACTGCTTTTCATCCTCTCTGCCGACAACTTCGCACAATCCATGCGCCGCATGCGTTACCTGCGCGAATATGCCGACTGGCAAAAACAGCAGGCTACCGAGATCATCGACAAGCAAACCGAGATAGCACTCAAGCAGAAAGAGCTTGAAAAAACACGCTCCGAAAAGAATGCGTTGCTGAGCACCCGCGAACAGGAAAGTAAAAAGCTCCAGACCGAAGAGAACAACCAGAAGGTCGAAGTACAGCAACTCAGTAAGAAACAAAAGGAACTGAAAGAACAACTCCGTAAGAAACAACAGCAGGCGAATGCCTTGAACCGTCAGATCGAAAAGCAGATAGCCGAAGAGATAGCCCGTGCCGAAGCCGAAGCAAAGGCTGCCCGCGAGCGTGAACGCCGTGCCCGTGAAAAGGCGAAAGCCGAAGGCAAAGCACCAGCCAAAGAGCCTATACAGGAAGAGCGTGTAGCCGATACAAAAGGCGGTTATGCCATGACCCGGGCGGAAAAGAAACTTTCCGACGACTTTGCCGGCAATCGCGGACGTTTGCCGTTCCCTGTCGCCGGACGTTATACCATCGTCGGCACTTTCGGAGAGCAACAGCACCAGGAATTGAAATATGTACGTACCAACAATAGCGGTATCGACATCCAGACTACTCCGGGAGCAGATGCCCGCGCCGTATTCAATGGCGAAGTGACCCGTGTATTCGTGGTTCCGGGCTACAACAACTCTGTCATCATACGCCACGGTAACTACCTGACGGTCTACAGTAACCTAAGCCAGGTATATGTAAAGGCAGGCGACAAGGTCAGCACCCGCCAGGCAATCGGCAAGATATTCACCGACACGGAAAGCGGCAATGCCACGATCCTCCACTTCCAGCTTTGGAAAGAAAAAACGAAACTGAATCCTTCGCCCTGGCTCGACTAAGCAGTTGACTGTTGACAGAGGACAGTTGACAGTTGACAGTTAGGCTTCGCATTCGGCCCCCCCAAAAATATTAAACCTAAATAACCGCCTCTACATTCATTGCGGATAATAACTGTCAACTGTCACTTGTCAACTGTCAACTGAAAAAAGTTTCCTATCTTTGTCCCCGATTAAAAAGAAGATTATGTATTGGACGCTCTTTCTTACGTTCCTCAAAATAGGCGTGGGGACGATAGGTGGCGGATACGCCATGTTGCCGCTAATTCAGCGGGAAGTCGTAGACCGCGGTTGGTTATCCAAAGAAGATTTCATCGACCTCTTCTCCGTCGCACAGTCATTACCGGGTATCTTCGCAGTAAATATCTCCATCTTTGTCGGCTATAAACTGAAAAAAAGTGTGGGAAGTGTAGTCTGCGCCCTGGGTACGATTCTGCCGTCTTTCGTGATCATCCTGCTGATCGCTACGTTCTTTACCCAGGTACAGGACAATGAATGGGTGGAAAAAATATTCAAGGGGTTGCGTCCCGCTGTTGTGGCGTTGATCGCTGTTCCCTGTATCACTACGGCACGTTCCATCAAGCTGAATTATGTTTCGATGCTGATCCCCATCGCAGCTGCGTTGCTTATCTGGATAGGAGGCGTTTCGCCGGTATGGATCATTCTAGCCGCTATTGCCGGAGGGTTGGTGTATGGTTTAAAGATAAAGAAGAATTGATATGATTTGGTTACAGTTACTTTATGTCTATCTGAAGATCGGAATCTTCGGTTTTGGTGGCGGATATGCCATGCTCTCGCTGATACAGGCGGATGTAGTGGACCGCTATGGATGGATTTCCCTGCAGGAGTTTACGGATATTGTGGCGATCTCGCAGATGACACCCGGACCGATCGGGATCAACAGTGCGACTTATATCGGTTACACAGCCATTCATAATGCCGGATACCCGCCGTTCATGGCTGTTCTCGGTTCGTGCCTGACTACATTTGCCGTGTGTCTGCCTTCGTTCATCCTGGTATTGGTCATTTCCTATTTCTTTGCCAAATTCAAGAACAACAAATACGTCGTAGCCGCTTTCACAGGCCTGCGCCCTGCCACGGTCGGACTGATAGCTGCCGCCGCCTTACTGTTGATGAACAAGGAGAACTTCATCGACTACAAAAGTTTCCTGATCTTCGGTGCCGCCTTTATCCTCACCTGGAAGTTCAAGATCCACCCGATCCTGATGATCGCATTGGCAGGAATCGCCGGAGTGATACTGTATTGGTAAAACATATGCCTTTTACAGGCATATCCGTCCCCATAAGAGAAAATACTGTTTCTTCCAGGAGAAAATACTGTTTCTTCCGAGAGAAAATATAGTTTCCTTCGAGAGAAACTTTTGTTTCCCCCGGAAGAAACTATTCCCGCTAAGGCAAAAGTATCGTTGTTGGTTGCATATTTCTATCACTTCGCATTAAACCTTTTTCCTTCCCTCTTGTCTATATTTTGATTCTGTTGTGTATCTTTACACGCCTATTGATAAGTTTTAAAGTAGATACCATTGAAAATATGACGAAGAGAGTGAAGTGGGGCGTTACCGCCGCGATCTTCCTGATGATTGCAGGGATGATTGCTTATCCACAGATTAAAAACCAGTTGACAGCATCCGGCAAGGATTCCGTTGTACCACCCGCACCGGGAACAAGTGCACGTAAACAGGTGCTGAACATTAACGCCGAAGTATTGAAATTTCAATCGCTGACCGACAAAGTAATCAGTACAGGCAGTATCATTCCCGACGAAGAAGTAGACTTATCCTTCGAATCGTCCGGAAAAGTAGTGAATATCTATTTCACCGAAGGTACGCATGTAAAAGCCGGTGACCTGCTTGCCAAGATCAATGACAAACCCCTGCAGGCACAGCTCCGGAAACTGGAAGCCCAGATTCCGTTGGCAAAAGACCGGGTATACCGCCAGCGCACCTTGCTGGAAAAAGACGCGGTCAGCCAGGAAGCCTACGAGCAGGTGACTACCGAATATGAAAAACTAATGGCGGATATCGATCTCGTAAAGGCCAACATCCTGCAAACCGAACTGCGCGCGCCTTTCGACGGCATCATCGGTCTGCGTTCCGTCAGTGAAGGGGCGTATGTGTCTCCTACTACCGTCATTACCAAGCTGACTAAGATATCGCCGTTGAAGATCGAGTTCTCCATCCCTGAAAGATATGCAAACGACGTGAACAACGGCACGACGATCGTCTTCCGCCTGGAAGATTCGGACGGTATCATGCGCGATTACAATGCCAGAGTATATGCCGTCGAAAGTAAAATGGATATGACAACCCGCACCCTGAAGGTACGCGCCACTTATCCGAATACAAACGAAACGATTTTCCCCGGACGCTATACCTCTGTCGAGATCACCAAACGCGAGATCATGAACGCACTTGCCATCCCAAGCGAGGCGCTGATCCCGGAAATGGGCAAGAACGTCGTTTACCTCTACAAAAACGGGGTAGCCGACCCGGCAGAGATTGAGATCGGCCTGCGTACCGAAAGTCACGTACAGGTACTCAAAGGTTTACAACCCGGCGACACGCTGATCACTTCGGGTGTGATGCAGCTCCGGACCGGCATGAATGTTACTATTGATAATCTGTATTAAATTTCCCTATGGCAAATATATCGGAAACCAGTATAAACAGGCCGGTACTTTCGACGGTAATGATGCTTATCATCCTGCTGTTCGGTATGATCGGCTACAAGTTCCTGGGGGTTCGCGAGTTCCCCAGTGTGGACCAGCCCATTATCTCGGTAAACGTGTCCTATCCGGGAGCGAACGCCGAGGTTATCATGAACCAGATCACGGAGCCGCTGGAACAGAACATCAACGGTATCCCGGGTATCCGTTCCCTGAGCAGTGTCAGCAGCCAGGGTAGCAGCCGTATCACCGTCGAGTTCGAACTGTCGGTGGATATGGAAACGGCAGCCAACGACGTGCGCGACAAGGTATCGCGTGCCCAGCGTTATCTGCCGCGCGACTGCGACCCTCCGACCGTAGCCAAGGCAGATGCCGATGCGACTCCCATCATGCAGATCGGCGTGCAAAGCAACCGGCGCTCGCTGATGGAACTGAGTGAAATAGCTGAACTGACTGTAAAAGAACGCCTGCAGACGATCTCGAATGTAAGCGGTGTGGATATATGGGGACAGAAACGTTACTCCATGCGACTGTGGCTCGACCCGATCAAGATGGCAGGCTATGGCGTCACCCCACTGGACGTAAAGAATGCCGTGGATGCGGAAAACGTGGAATTGCCTTCCGGTAGCATCGAAGGGAATACGATCGATCTGTCTATCCGTACCCTGGGGCTGATGCATACGGCAAAAGAGTTCGACGACCTGATCGTCAAGGAAGATGCCAACAATATCGTCCGTTTCAAAGACGTCGGACGGGCAGAACTGGCACCGGAAGACCTGCGCAGTATCCTGCGTAAGAACGGTGAACCGATGGTGATTTGCGTGATCGTTCCTCAGCCGGGCGCCAACCATATCGAGATTGCCGACGAGGCTTACAACCGTATCGAGCAGTTGAAGAAAGACCTGCCGGAAGATGTTTCGATCGAAATGATCTACGACAATACCCGTTTCATCCGCGCCTCTATCGCCGAAGTGGAAGAGACGATCTATGTGGCATTGGCACTGGTAGTATTGATCATCTTCCTGTTCCTTCGTGACTGGCGCGTGACGCTGGTTCCCTGCGTGGTAATTCCAGTGTCGCTGGTGGGTGCTTTCTTCGTGATGTATATCTCCGGTTTCTCCATCAACGTATTGACCATGCTGGCAGTCGTTCTTTCAGTCGGACTGGTGGTGGACGACGCGATCGTGGTGGCGGAAAATATCTATGTCCGCATCGAACAAGGCATGAATCCGAAGGAGGCTGGTATAGAAGGGTCGAAAGAAATCTTCTTCGCTGTAGTCTCGACGACGGTAACCCTCGTTTCGGTGTTCCTTCCGATTGTGTTTATGGAGGGGATGACGGGACGTTTGTTCAAGGAGTTCAGTATCGTGATTGCCGGTTCGGTGACGATCTCTTCGTTTGTCGCCCTGACCTTCACGCCGATGCTTGCAACCAAATTGCTTCGCAGACGGGAAAAGAAGAACTGGCTGTATGTAAAAACCGAACCTTTCTTCGAAGGGTTGAACAATATCTATGCCCGGTCACTCAACTATTTCTTGAGCCATAAATGGTGGGCTATTCCTATAGTAGTCATCATGTTCGGTTCGATCGGCTACTTTTGGAAAACGATCCGTTCCGAGCTGTCGCCGCTGGAGGACCGCTCTTCCATATCCATCAATATGCGTGCCCAGGAAGGTGCCACTTTCGAGTTCATCCGCGATTTCTCCGACCGGATCGCTACACTCGCCGACTCCATCGCCCCGGAGCGTAAGTTCCTGACAAACCGTTCTTCCAGCAGCAACGCCAATATCAGCGTGATCCTGCCGGATATTAAAGAGCGTGAACGTTCGCAGATGGAGATAGCCGAGAAGCTGTCGGCAGCCGTACGTAAGGAAACGCAGGCACGCGCCTTCGTTCAGCAGCAGTCTACTTTTGGCGGACGACGCGGCGGTATGCCTGTACAGTATGTATTGCAGGCACCCAGTTTGGAAAAGCTGGCGGAAAAGCTGCCTGAATTCATGCTGAAAGTAAACGAAAGCCCTGTCTTCCAGATGGCGGATGTGAACCTGAAGTTCACCAAGCCGGAGACACGTATCGAGATCGATCGCGACAAGGCTTCTTCGCTGGGGGTCAGCACGCGCAACATCGCACAGACATTGCAGTATGCATTGAGCGGGCAGCGTATGGGTTATTTCTATATGAATGGTAAACAATATCAGATACTAGGCGAAATCAACCGCCAGCAGCGTAACACGCCGCTCGACCTGAAGTCGATCTATGTGCGCAGCGACAACGGTTCGATGATCCAGCTGGATAACCTGGTGACACTGCATGAAGACGTGGCACCGCCTCAGTTATACCGTTACAACCGTTTCGTTTCGGCAACGGTTTCCAGCGGTCTGAACAAAGGATATACCATCGGTGACGGTCTGGACGAAATGGACCGTATCGCGGCAGAGACACTGGACGGCAGTTTCCGGACAGCCCTTTCCGGTGAATCGAAAGAGTTCCGCGAAAGTTCTTCCAGCCTGATGTTTGCCATGATCCTGGCATTGCTGATGATCTACCTGGTACTTGCCGCCCAGTTCGAGAGCTTCAAGGACCCGTTGGTGGTGATGTTCACCGTGCCGCTGGCTATCGCGGGAGCTTTAATCTTTATGAGTTATTCGGGTATCACGATGAATATATTCAGTCAGATCGGTATCATCATGCTGATCGGTCTGGTAGCAAAGAACGGTATCCTGATCGTGGAGTTTGCCAACCAGCGCCAGGAGGCAGGGCTGAGTATGGCGGAAGCGATCCGTTCGGCCTCCACACAGCGCCTGCGTCCGATCCTGATGACCAGTGTGTCTACTATCCTCGGACTGGTGCCGCTGGTATATGCGACAGGCGAAGGAGCACAGGGACGTGTTGCCATGGGTATTGCCGTAGTGGGCGGTATGTTGGTATCGACATTCCTTACCCTGTTCATCGTTCCTGCCATGTATAGTTTTATTTCAACAGACAGAGCAAAAAAGATATGAAAAAGGTCTTATTCATGATACTGGCTGTTTCTGCTTCCCTGGGCGTAAAGACACAGGAGATATACAGCCTGAAGCAATGCATCGAAACCGGACTGGAGCGCAACTACTCCATCCGTATCGTACGCAACGAGCAACTGATCAGTGACAATAACGCGACACCGGGCAATGCCGGTTACCTGCCGACAGTGGATATGAGCGGCGGGTTCAGCGGCTCGATCAATAACAACCGCAACAAATTAGCCGACGGTACGACCGAGAAGCAGAACGGTGTCAATAACGAAACCGGCGACATCGGGCTGAACGTGAACTGGACGGTATTCGACGGTTTCGGTATCCAGGCGGAATATGCACGGCTGAAAGAACTTCAACGAATGGGCGAACTGAACACGCGCCTGACGATAGAGGATTTCGTAGCCACGCTCTCGGGCGAATATTACAACCTGATCCGCCAACATATCCGTTTACGTAACCTGCGTTCATCCCTCGACCTTTCCCGCGAGCGTGTCCGTATTGCGGAAGAGCGTTATCACATCGGTTCGGGCTCGCGCATGGACCTGCAGCAGGCACAGGTGGACTTCAACGCCGACAGTTCCAATGTGCTGAACCAGCTGGAGGTGGTACATACTTCCCGCATCCGCTTGAACGAGCTGATGGCACTCGATAATATAGACGAGCAGATCGCCCTGAAAGATTCGGTGATACGCCCGAACATCTTCCTCGACGAAGTGGACCTGTGGCAAAGCACGCTGGCTTCGAATGCCTCCCTGCTGATCGCCCAAAAGAACCAGACGCTAACCGAATTGGAATATAAAAAGGTGAAGAGCCGCGACTACCCGTATGTCAAGCTGAATGCGGGCTACGGTTATACCGCAAACTGGTACGAGGTGGGTGCCACCGACCTGCAGCAACGCCTGGGACTGAACTATGGCCTGACGGTAGGTCTGAACCTGTTCGACGGTCTGAACCGTCGCCGCGAACGTCGTAATGCACGTATCCAGATAGAAAACAGCCAGCTGAAGAAACAGGAGCTGGAATTGGGCCTGCGTGCCGACATGAGTAATCTGTGGATGGCTTACCAGAATAATCTGGGTCTGTGGAATCTGGAGAAAGAGAATGTCGTTGTGGCTTTGGAAAACCATCGCATCGCAATCGACCGCTATAAACTGGGTGAGTTATCCGGCATCGAGCTTCGTGAAGCCCAGATAAGCCTGCTGGAAGCCGAAGAGCGGCAGTCCATATCAGAATATTCGACAAAGCTATGCGAAATATCCCTCCTGCAACTAAGCGGTCAGATTTTGACCTATGTAGCTCCGGAACCGGAGAAAGCTAGTTTTTAAAAACACCACAATATGATAAAAATACTTCTGTTAACCGATTTTTCCAGTGGCTACAGCCGGTCGCTTCTGGAAAATGTCGTTAGATATGCAAGGGAAGTCGGTCCATGGGCCTTTTATCGAATGCCCTTGTATTTCCGGGAACTTTATGGCGACGAAGGAGTTGTGGAATGGGCGAAAAAATGGGGAGCGGACGCAATCATCGCCCAGTTCTCGGATATAGACCTATCTGTTTTAAACCAGTTAAATATACCGATCATCGTTCAAAATTACAAAGAACGAAGCTCCGGTATTTCCAATCTGACGGGTGACTATTTCGGGACAGGTGTCATCGCTGCTAATTTTTTCCTGCATAAAGGCTATAAGTCATTTGCTTACTATGGTCTGACAGATACAGTGTGGGGACGTGAACGTGGCGAAGGCTTCAAAAAGATCGTCAGCAACAAGGGGTATGAGGTTTATGAATTTAATAACCGGAAACGGGTACCCAGTGAAAAATGGAGTTTTGATGTCGAACAAGTAAGCAGATGGTTACTAAGCCTACCTAAGCCGATAGCCCTTTTTGCCTGTGACGACTATTATGCCCTACAAATCACCGAAGTCTGCAAGATGTATGATATCAGCATTCCCGAAGAAATCGCAGTGTTGGGTGTAGACAATGATAAATTATTATGTAATATCTCCGATCCTCAACTATCGTCCATTGAACTGGATATAGAAAATGGCGGTTATGAAGCAGGAAAACTACTTCATCAGTTTATAGAAAAGAAGATCATTGCACCGGTCGATATTATAATAAAACCTGTACGGATCGTCCCCCGTGCCTCTACGGAACGTTTTGCCGTATCCGACAGACATATAGAACAACTACTGCAATACATCGACAATAATTATCAGAATCCTTTATCAGTCGATGAACTGACTCAAATAATACCTTTCTCAAGACGAGTGTTGGAAAAGAAATTTAAACGAGAAACCGGAACGTCCGTATACCAATACCTTCTGGATCTCCGCATAGAGAAATTCGCCGACCTGCTGATCACTACCGACCTGCCGCTGATCGAGGCTGCAACCCGGTCAGGCTTCACTGACTACAAAAATATTTCCCGTATCTTTACCAAAGCAAAAGAAATGACTCCTCTCCAATATCGGAAACGATTCACCCCTAAAAACAAATAAAACAAAGTCGACCCTTTATGAAGAAGCGTTCGTTTTTTGAGGTTTTTATTTCGCAATCGGTACCATGTGAGCTTATTTTTTATGCTTACTTTGTGTTGTTTGAACATTAAAACAGCACTATTATGAATGCAATATCATCATCAAACAGTAGAAAAGAGGTTAAGACAATCATCACTAACGGGAAATTGATCCTTTCGAGCGGAATCCTCGATAATGGTTATATCATTATCGAAAACGGTAAAATAACCGATATAGGGCAAGGTCAACCTCCATATAACGAGGCTAGTGAAGTCATCGATGCCAAACAACAGTATGTTTCCCCCGGTTTTATCGATCTGCACACCCACGGAGCCGGAGGCGCTGACTTTATGGACGGAACAGTAGAAGCTTATCTGACTGTGGCTAACACACATGCACGTTACGGTACAACCGCTTTATTACCCACTACACTGACTTGCCCCGATGAAGAGCTTTTTCATACGTTTGAAGTCTTCCGTGAAGCACGGAAACAGAATAAAACCGGAGCAAAGTTCCTGGGTCTCCATCTGGAAGGACCTTATTTTTCTTATAACCAGCGGGGAGCACAAGATCCGGCAAACCTAAAAACTCCAACACCGGAACATTATACCAAGATATTGAATGCCACAGACGAGATTGTACGCTGGAGCATAGCTCCGGAACTGGACGGTGCTATGGAATTAGGTCAATTACTCTGTGAGAAACAAATAATTCCTTCCGTCGGGCATACAGACGCAATCTGTGAGGAAGTGATGGAAGCTCATAAATCCGGGTATTCCCTGATGACCCATCTTTATTCAGGAATGCAAACCGTTACCCGTCGTAACGCCCTCCGCTATGCAGGAGCCGTAGAAGCCGCATTCCTGATAGACGACATGGATGTCGAGATCATTGCAGACGGTATCCACCTTCCTAAAAGCCTGCTTCAACTCATTCACAAATTCAAAGGAACCGACAGGATCGCCCTGATAACTGATTCCATGCGCGGAGCAGGAATGCCTGAAGGTCAATACAAGCTGGGAAGCCTGAAAGAAGGACAAACCGTAATAGTAGAAGACGGCGTTGCCAAACTTCCTGACAGGAGTGCTTTCGCAGGCAGTGTAGCAACAGCCGACCGCCTTATCCGGACGATGGTGCAGCTTGCCGGAATCCCCTTAACGGATGCTGTAAAAATGATGACAGCCACGCCCGCCCGTATCCTGCATATGGATGACAGAATGGGTTCCCTTGAGACAGGAAAAGAGGCAGATATCCTGTTGTTCGACGATCAGATAAAGATAACACGCACTCTCATAAACGGAAATACAGTTTATCAAATTTGACGTATTTTGAGGATTCTGTTTCGGCAAGTGGGTAAAAATGAATAATTCATCTCCCTAAATTTGTCATATTGAGATTTACTAAAATTAAGCAATATGACAACAAGACGCAATTTCATAAAAAGAGCAGTAACCGGAACAGCTATGCTATCATTCGGTGGCGTGTTGCCGGAATTCAGTGCGAAAAGCTATGCGAACATAGTAGGAGCGAACGACCGGATTCAGATAGGATGTATAGGAGTGAATTCCCGTGGAGCCGCTTTGGCAAGGAATTTTGCCAAACAGGAGAACTGCATCATAAAACACATTTGCGATGTCGACTCCAGAGCTTTAAACAAATGTATTGCAGAAGTTTCCAAAATCAGCAATACAACTCCGAAAGGATATAAGGATTTACGTCTGTTGCTTGAAAAGAAAGATCTGGATGCAGTAGTGATAGCCACTCCCGACCACTGGCATGCTCCGGCAGCCTTACTGGCGATGAAGGCAGACAAGCACGTTTATCTTGAAAAACCATGTAGCCATTCACCGGAAGAAGGCGAAATACTGGTTCGTGCAGCACAAAAATACAATAAGGTAGTCCAAATGGGAAACCAGCGCCGTTCATGGCCTAATGTTGTGGAAGCTATCAACGAGATTAAAGCAGGAACCATAGGAAATGTCTTTTTCGGAAAATCATGGTACACGAACAACCGGGCACCCATCGGAACCGGGAAAAAAGCCTCCGTCCCTGACTGGCTTGACTGGGAGCTATGGCAAGGACCTGCTCCACGTACCGCTTACAAAGATAATGTCATCCATTATAACTGGCACTGGTTCTGGCAATGGGGTACCGGAGAAGCTCTGAATAACGGCACACACATGATCGATCTGTTACGGTGGGGCATGGAACTCGATTATCCGACTAACGTACAATCGACCGGAGGACGTTACTATTACCAGGATGACTGGGAAGCACCCGATACACAGGTTATCAACCTGGACTTTGGCGGAAAGAAATCAATGATATGGGAGGGGCATTCCTGTAATTCTTTCAAAATAGAGGGGAACTCAGTCGGTGCACTTTTCTACGGGGAAAAAGCCAATCTATTGATAGGAGGCGGAAACCATTATAAAATCATGGATCATAAAAACCAGGTTCTCCGCGAAGTAGAAAGTAAAATACAGACTGACCCACGTAACCGAATGGATCCGGCACAGCAACTGGATGCCATCCATATCCAGAACTTTTTTAATGCGATCAAAAAAGGAGAGCAACTTAATGCCGGGATAGAATCCGGACATATAAGCACGCTTCTCGTACAACTGGGAAACATCGCCCAACGTTCAGGAGAAAGACTGGAAACCGATCCTGAAAACGGGCATATCAAAAACAAGCTGATAGCAGATAAATACTGGTCGAGAAACTATCAGGAAGGCTGGGAAATGAAATTATAAATACAGTTTATATGTCAGAGAACAATCACACAACAGAAAAGCAAAATGTCATAATCGGAATCGCCATCATCGGTGTCGTATTCTTTATTATCGGCTTTGTATCATGGGTCAATTCTATATTGATTCCTTATTTCAGGATAGCTTGTGAATTAACGAACTACCAATCGTATTTTGTTACGTTCGCCTTCTATATAGCCTATCTGGTCATGTCGGTCCCAGTAGCCTATTTACTGAAAAAAACCGGTTATAAAAAAGGAATGATGTACGGATTCTTCTGCCTGGCAGCAGGCGCATTGCTTTTTATTCCGGCAGCATTGAACAGGACTTACTGGATTTTTCTAACCGGTCTGTTTACTATGGGAACCGGATTGTCGGTCCTTCAGGCGGCAGCCAATCCTTATATCACTATTATAGGTCCCATTGAAACAGCTGCCCGTCGTATCAGCATAATGGGGGTATGTAACAAATTCGCCGGTATAGTCTCTCCTATCATATTTGCAGCAGTCGTACTAGGCAAAAGCCAGGATATCCTGGAATCCGTAGAATCAGGACTGTTGAGCGGGATAGCCAAGGAGGCAGCCCTCAATGAACTGATACGTGGAGTCATACTTCCCTACAGCATACTCAGTCTCTTACTCCTGTTTATCGGTCTATTCATCTATAAATCGAAACTACCCGATATCAACCCGGAAGAAGAGAATGAAGAGTTGGCGACCGCCAACTGCAATAAGACCTCTGTTTTCCAGTTTCCTTATCTGATACTTGGAGTATTGGCATTATTCCTACATGTCGGAACACAAGTCGTAGCCATAGATACGATCATCAGCTATGCAGGTTCCATGGGAGTCGGCCTGCTGGATGCCAAGTTCTTCCCATCCTACACACTCGGAGCAACTATATTGGGTTACCTGTTGGGAATAGTTTTGATCCCCAGATATATTTCACAAAAAAATGCATTGATAGTCTGTACAGTATTAGGATTGCTCCTCTCTTTTGGAGTTATTTTCGCTCATACGAACATTTCCTTGTTAGGTCATAATGCTGGTTTATCCATTTGGTTCCTGGCTTCCCTGGGACTCCCCAACTCACTGATTTATGCAGGTATATGGCCTCATGCTATACGTAATCTGGGACGTTTCACCAAAATAGGTTCATCCATGTTGGTCATGGCCCTCTGCGGGAATGCGATCCTTCCGCTTGTCTATGGCAAACTGGCAGATACAACATCCCTGCAAACCGGCTACTGGGTATTAATACCTTGCTATATATATCTGATCTGGTACGCCGTCTTCGGATACCGCATTATGAACTGGTCATTAAAGAAATAAATAAAAACAAAAGTAAAATGATACACTTTAAAAACAACAAGCTTACTGTACAGGTATTCACTGACAGGCAATCTATGGGAACGAACGCTGCATCGGATGTCGCACAAACGATCCGTGAGTTATTACGAAACAAAGACGAAATCAATATGATCTTTGCAGCCGCTCCTTCCCAAAATGATTTCCTGGCAGAACTTATTGCCGACAGCACGATCGAATGGAACCGGATCAATGCCTTTCATATGGATGAATATATCGGCTTAGAGCCGGATGCCCCGCAAGGATTCGGAAATTTCCTGGGAGAACATATATTCAGAAAAGTTGACTTCAAACAGGTCTACTACATACAAATGACAAAAGACCATTTCGAACAGGAATGCGAGCGCTATACCCGGTTACTTTCCGAAAGAACAATCGATATTATCTGCATGGGAATAGGCGAGAACGGACATATCGCTTTCAACGATCCCCATGTAGCCGATTTCAACGACAAAGCCTGGATGAAAGTGGTCGACCTTGCTCCTCAATGCAGGCTACAACAAGTGCACGACGGCTGTTTTCCATCACTTAACGAAGTTCCTCATCAGGCATTCACGCTCACCATCCCTGTCCTGATGTCGGCTACATATACTTTTTGCATAGTCCCGGCTACAACAAAGGCACAGGCTATCTACAACACACTGTACGCTCCGATAAGTGAAAAATATCCATCTACGATTTTACGCAATAAAGAAAATGCCCGGCTATATCTGGATATGGACAGCGCATCCCTTTTACCAGAGAAATACAGGATAATAAATAATAACTCCTAAAAGATAATCCTATGAAACGAAATGTACTATTACTACTTGTTTTCCAATTGCTCACAGCTTTCGGACTCCAGGCACAGGAGACTATCAGGCTGGGCATTATCGGGTTAGACACCTCCCACTCCGAGGCTTTTATTAAGTTGATCAACGGAGAGAACCAGGCACCCGATTACGTCGGTTTTAAGATAGTAGCCGCTTATCCCTACGGATCGCAAACGATCGAATCCAGCTACAACCGCATACCTAAATATACGGAGACAGCTAAAAGTCATGGAATACAAATAACCTCATCCATAGCAGAACTACTAAAACAGGTAGACTGTGTCTTACTGGAAACAAACGACGGGACCTTACATCCCGAACAGGCAACAGAAGTCATAAAAAGCGGTAAATCGTTGTTCATAGACAAGCCTGTAGCCGCCCGTCTTTCCGATGTTCTGGCAATCTACAAACTGGCGGAAGAAAAACAAGTGCCCATATTCTCCTCTTCGGCACTACGTTTCTCTCCACGAAATTCAGAACTGAGAAACGGAAACGGCCCGGAAGGAAAGGTTGTCGGAGCAGACTGCTATTCACCCTGTACAAACGAACCTTCACATGCGGGATTCTTTTGGTACGGGATCCATGGAGTAGAAATATTATACACCCTGATGGGAGCAGGATGCCAATCCGTCACATGTACTTCCAATGAAGGTTCCGATGTCGCTGTAGGTGTTTGGGAAGATGGTCGCATAGGGACTTTTCGAGGACTAAGGAACAGTTCTCATTCCTATGGCGGTACGGTCATTTGTGAAAAGAAAGTTGTTCCTGCCGGAGGATACGAAGGGTATGAAGGACTATTAAAATCGATCCTCACATTTTTCCGGACAGGCAAAGCCCCCGTCAGCCCGTCAGAAACGATAGAGATATACACATTCATGGAAACAGCCAATGAAAGTATACGGCAAGGCGGCAAACCGGTAAATACAAAAGATATTTATAATAAAGCATTATCCCTGGTGAAAAATTAGGAAGTTTATTAATCTTAAAAGTACGATGGTATGAAAAAAATCAACAATGGAAAAAGACTGGCATTCGATCTATTACTTATGGCCTTCCTGCTTATGACCATAGTACCAGTTTTTGCAGCAGAGACAAATAACATTCCTTCTGCCACTCAACAAAAACAAGCAGTCACAGGTATCGTCACCGACAACAAAGGAGAAGTGATACCCGGTGTAAATGTAATGGAAAAAGGGACTACCAACGGAGTTATAACGGACGTTAACGGTCATTACACCATAACCGTTACAAATGAAAATGCAGTATTGGCATTCTCCTTTATCGGGTACGTAACGAAGGAAGTCCCTGTAAAAAGGCAAAAGACACTCAACATCAGCCTGGCAGAAGAGATCCTGAATCTGGAAGAGGTTGTCGTGGTTGGATACGGTGTACAAAAGAAAAGAGACCTGACAGGTGCCGTGACCCAGGTAAAAGCGACTTCACTGGAAAAAGAACGTCCCGCTACCGTTCAGGATATCCTTAGGGCAAACGTTGCCGGCTTGAATATCGGACTCGATAACTCAGCGAAAGGCGGCGGTAGCATGGAGATTCGCGGAAAACGTTCGATCAAAGCCAGCAACGAACCCTTATTGGTGGTAGACGGTATTATTTACTACGGAAGCCTCGATGAAATCAATCCGAACGATATCGCCCAAATCGACGTATTGAAAGATGCCAGCTCGGCAGCCGTTTATGGTGCCAAATCTGCAGCCGGAGTCGTGCTGATCACAACGAAAAAAGGATCGGCTGAAAAACCTACCGTCCAATTCAATGCCAGCGTCGGCATCTCCACCCTCGCGAAGAAGATGGATGTTTACAACCCACAGGAATACCTTGCATGGCGTGAAGATGTGCAGGAAAGTATCTTCGAAGATCATAAACCGGGAGAATTTTCAGACCCCAACAACCTTCCGGCAGGTGTAACCCTGGAAGACTGGATCTCCTATCGTCCCACTACCGGCAACTACACCTATGACTGGCTCGTCCGCCTGGGACTGTTCGAACCGGAGCTTGACAACTATTTTGCCGGAAGAACATTCGACTGGTATGATGAAACATATCAGAAAGCATTCCGACAAGATTATAATGTCAACATTTCAGGAAAGAAAGATAAAGTCAGTTATTACTGGTCATTGGGTTACCTGAACAATGAAGGTATTGTTATCGGTGATAAATACAAATCTTATAGAAGCCGGCTGAAACTGGACTTCGATGTAACCTCTTGGCTGTCAGCCGGTGTCAATGTACAATATTCTTATCGCGACCAGGGAGCTATCCCACGCAGTGTGAACCAGATATGGGCAAATACTCCCTATTCCACTCCGACAGATCTGGACGGTAACCCGATGCTGTATCCGACAGGTATAGACAATGCCAGTTCCATTAACTCGGCTTATAACGATTCATTCATAGACCGTTCGGCGATACGCAATTCCTTCACCGGAAGCATGTATGCCAAAATAAAACTGCCGTTCGGTATTTCTTATCAGGTAAATTTCTCTCCCCGCCTGTTACTGTACAACTACAGGAACCACCGCTCTTCACAACATCCTGTATGGAAATCATTCGGCGGAGATGCGGAGCGAAGAAGTGAAATGTCCTACAACTGGCAGGTGGATAACCTGATCCGTTGGGAACATACATTTGCCCAAAAACACCAGGTAGAAGTGACCTTGTTACAGAATGCTGAAGAAAACCAATCCTGGCAGGAAATACAGACTACTCAGCAATTTGCCCCCAGCGACATACTGGGTTATCACAGAATGCAGGCAGGTACGGTACCGGCAATCTCCAGCAACGACACCAGAAATACCGGCGATGCCCTGATGGGACGCTTGTTCTACTCGTTCGACAAAAAATATATGCTTACAGCATCCGTCAGACGGGACGGTTATTCGGCATTCGGCGTATCCAATCCGCATGCGACTTTTCCTTCTGTTGCTCTCGGATGGGTATTTTCAGAAGAACCGTTCTTCAAATTCCCCGCAATGGACTTCGGTAAACTGCGTGTATCCTGGGGACAAAACGGAAACAGGGATATCGGTATGTACGCAGCTTTAGCTGAAATGAAAACGGACCAGTACATTTATCAGACCCTGAATGGTAATATAGACCTCTCCAACTCCGTATACGTAAGCACAATGGCAAACAAAGACCTGAAATGGGAAACAACCAGTTCCTTTAACTTCGGTCTTGATTTCGGATTCCTCGACAGCCGCATTTCCGGTAATATCGACGTGTACAAAATGGTTACTTCCGACCTGTTGATCAACCGCAGCCTCACGGAAACAATCGGTTTCGGTGAAGTTATGGCCAACCTGGGCGAAGTTCAGAATACAGGTTTTGAACTTTCCCTGAGGACCTTGAATATCGATGCAAAGAACTTCCAGTGGAATACCACATTTAATTTCTCTTTAAACCGTAACAAAGTAAACCATCTGTACGGCGATTATGAAAATGTACTTGACGACAACGGAAATGTCATCGGACGGAAAGAGATGGACGATATCAAGAACGAATGGTTCATCGGAAAGGATATCAGTTCCATCTGGACATACAACGTTATCGGTGTATGGCAGGAAAATGAAGCCGAACAGGCTGCTGAATATGGTCTTCGACCAGGAGATATGAAGATCAAGGATGTGGACGGCAATAAAATCTATGATAACAACGATAAGGAGTTTATCGGATACAAAACACCGCGTTTCCGCTGGACCCTTCGCAACGAATTCACCTTGTTTAAAAACTGGAACCTGTCCTTTATGCTTTATTCTTATTGGGGACATAAAGCGCCTTACCAGCGTGCAAAGCATTTCGAAGCCGGTACACTGACAAAGACCAACTATTTCAAGATCCCTTACTGGACTGCGGAAAATCCGACCAACGAGTATGCCCGCTTATATTCGGATGACAAGAATATCGGAGCGAACTTCTATCGTTCCCTGTCATTCATCCGGCTGGATAATATATCCATAGGCTATACCGTACCTAAATCATTCCTGAACAAATTCAAAATAGAGGGAATGAACATCTACGGAACGATCAAGAATGTAGGTTGCTGGGCTCCGGACTGGGAATATTATGACCCGGAAGCATACAACGCCGACAGCCCCAATACCGTAAGCAGTACCAATCGCACCTATACACTGGGTGTCAATGTAACATTCTAATGTCTAACTAAATAATACTATTCAGTCATGAAAAAAATAATATATGCTATCCTGACAACAATGCTCCTGGCAACAGGTTGTAGCGAATCCTGGTTAGATCCGGATCCATTGTCTTTCTACTCTCCGGGAAATACCTTGATCGATAAAGAAGGAATGTTGAGTTCCGTTACGGCATGCGACCGTTTACTGCGGGAAGAGTTCGTAGGACAACATTCTCCCATACTGACCGCTATGATCTTTTCAGAGCAATGCGTTTTGGGAACGACTGATATCTCCGGTCCCGCCCAGAACCTGAATGAAAAGATCCTGCCGACAGCAAATAATAACTGGGACCAGACAAACCGTATGTACTGGTACTGGACCAACGATTATCTCGGCATACGTTACGCCAATACCGTAATAACCCGAATAGACGATGCGACATACGAATCCGAAAGCGAACGAAACAATATCCTGGGTATGGCATTATGGCACAGAGCCTTCCGCTACTACCAGCTTTGTATGTTATTCAATGATATTCCCGCCATCTTCACAGAGGTGGAAACTCCCGTTACCAACTTATGTTCGGTGGAACGCGATGGTATCCTGAAGAAGATCAAATCGGATATGGAATTTGCAGTTCAATGGGTTGCGGAAGATAATAGCAGAGGACGCATCTCCAAAGGAGCCTGCTATCATCTGCTAGCCAAAATCTGCCTGACCCTCGGAGATTTTGATGAAGCCATAAAAGCAACCAATGCCGTTATCGACGGAGGACGTTACAGTTTAATGACTAATCGTTTCGGCGTTGACGTTACTGACAACACCAAAAATGTACTTTGGGATTTGCACCGCCCGCTGAATAAAAACAGCACGGAAAACAAAGAAGTCCTACTGGCAACACTGGACCGATATGAATACCAGACAGCAAAATCATCCCAAAAGACACTGGCTATGCGTAACTTTCTCCCGTTTTGGGCCAACACGACCAATCGTATCCAAACTCCCGACGGCAAACCGGGTATGTCCGACAAACGCCTGAAAGAGCCGGAACTGGATTATAATGGTATTTACGGACGAGGCATCGGACGTTGCCGCCTGACATGGTACAGCTCCAATGCCGTCTGGGACGACAGCAACGACCTGCGCCATACCCCCGGAAACTGGATGAAAATGACAGATCTTGTCTATAACAATCCGGACCTGAAAGGTACACCGTACTACCATCAGCCAATACGCTTGTGGAGCGACGACGGACAATTATTATGTATCGACACCTTGAGGAACTGGGGAGAATGGGCACATTATAAACTCTACATCGAAGAACCCGATGCCGCCACAGCAGCCCAGTACAACGGCGGCTATTCGGATATGTATGTCATGCGCCTGGCAGAGACTTATTTATTGCGTGCCGAAGCCTACCTCTGGAAAGACGATCCGGCTTCAGCAGCGCGTGACATCAATATCGTTCGTGCCCGTGCCGGTGCAGCACCGCTAAATCCGGGAGAAGTAAATATGGAAACCTTACTGGACGAACGCACACGTGAACTTTTATATGAGGAAAACAGGAAAATAGAACTGACCCGTATTGCACTGTTGTATGCAAGAACCGGCAAATCAGATTACAAAGGTCGGAGCTATAGTATGTCTACATTGTCACAAAATAACTATTTTTACGACCGGATCATGGACAGAGGTAATTTCTACAATAAAGGAGTGAAGGCACTGAACGGCGCTGAATTTAAAATGAGCCCTTATCATATCTGGTGGCCGGTACCACAGAATGATATCGACGGAAACTCATCCGGACGTATCAACCAGAATCCCGGATATACAGGTGCCGAACTAAACATAACTCCATTGGCAGAAGTTCCCGAATCCGGTTTATCTACCATGTAAACACATGACTAACAAATAAATATAAATATGAAAAATACATTCATTAAGTCTATACGCAGCTTGAAGACCATAGGTATACTCTTCCTGGCATTCTTCCTGCTATGTCCGTCTGTTTATTCATCGCCTTTGGCGATGAATAAACATGATTTTGCCATCAAAGGATTTCACATCGACCTCCGTTGCGAGGTAATGACAATGCCCGCCCTCAAGAACTTCGCGAAGGAACTGGCTGAATTCGGAATCAATACGATCATTATGGAATGGGAAGGTTCTTATCCTTATGATAAGCATGCCACCATCTCCAACAAATATGCCTATTCCCGCGAAGAGGTCCGGTCATTCGTCTCTTATTGTTCAACGCTCGGCATCGACGTCATTCCCTTACAGAACTGCTTCGGACATGCCGAATACATTCTCCGCCACGACCGGTATGCTCATTTGAAAGAGGACAGGAAAGAAGTTTCCCAGGTTTGTCCCATGAAGATAGACGAATGCAAAGAAGTATTCACGGAAGTCTTCAAAGAAATGGCAGAGCTGCATCCCTCCCGTTATTTCCATATCGGAGGAGATGAGACTTATCTACTGGGCAGTTGTAAAGCCTGTGCAGAGAAAGTCCGGAAAGAAGGTAAATCGAAATTATTCGTCGATTACGTGAAAGCCATGTGCGAGATCGTTGAATCGATGGGTAAGCAACCCGTCTTATGGGCGGATATTATCCTGAAATATCCGGAAGCATTGCATGAATTGCCTAAAGACATCATCTATGTGGACTGGAATTATGGATGGGATCGCGACCATTTCGGAAATATGGATAACCTGTTCAATGCCGGAGTCACCTTTTGGGGAGCACCTTCCATACGCAGCCACCCCGACAACATCTATCTGACCCAGTGGGAAAAGCATTTCAATAACCAAAAGACATTCATTCCTTACGCCCGTAAAGCCGGTTATCAGGGAGTGGTTATGACATCCTGGTCCACATCGGGCACTTACGGATTCAGCTACGACACCAATTGGGAAGTCATCGGGATGTTTCCTGTCAGATATGTATATCCGCTTTCGGGCTTCCGCATATTAGTTGCCGCCTATGGAGAGTCTCTCAAAAATGAAGAACCGATCGACCCGCAAGCCTTCGTCGTGAAATATGGACAGGAACGTTTTGGCTTCACTCCGGAAGAAAGTAAACGAATGTGGCAGATATTAAAAAGTCCGCAGGAAACGATCGTCAGAGGAAAAGACCCGAAAGGTACATCCGTGAAAGAGGTAAAAGCAGAAGCCATCGCCCTACAAAAACAACTGGCTTCCCTAAAACCGAAGAATAACATACCAGAGTTTGAACATCTGCGCTTAATGTTCGACCTGCGCGTACAATACCTGACATTCAAAGAGATAGAAAACAGATACGAATCCAGCCGGTTTGAACGGAACCAGGCGGAAACATTTATCAAAGAGCTCGAACCTCTTATCATCGAGGCCCGAAAACTGGATAAACGTTTCCTTACCCTGAACAAAGGCTTTCTCCATGATGAAGAAATTGCCGAGATAAACCGTACACGCAACGATAAACTGAACACGATGTACGAGACGCTGATTAAAATGACCCATTAAATCCTTTCTTATGGAACCAGAAGAGAAACTGACCAGACGCAACTTTTTATCCGGCGTAGCCACTATCGGTTTAAGTAGTACGCTCGGTTCCGGTCTGCTATTTACCTCTTGCTCAGAAAAGGGGAAGCAGGTGCCGTTACACCCTGTCGAAGAACTCTATATACCCGAACTACCGGACAAAGCGATCGACGGGAAACCAATCAAGGCAGCTTTGATCGGATGCGGCGGAAGAGGCATAGGAGCAGCTTTCAACTTTCTCGATGCAGGAAACGACCTGTATATCGTTGCACTGGCCGATCTCTTTCCGGATAAACTGGAAGCCGGGAGACAACGGCTGAAGGATGGGAAAAACGTCCGTATCCCGGATGAGATGTGCTTTACCGGTTTCGATGCCTATCGAAAAGTGTGTGAACTACCGATAGATCTTGTGCTGATCGCATCCCCCAACTGCTTCCATCCCGGGCACATGAAATATGCGATTGAAAAGGGAAAACACGTATTCGTTGAAAAACCGGCAGCCATCGATCCGGCAGGTTACCGTACGTTCGTAGCCGCGGCAAGACAAGCGGTGAATACAGGTATCAACATCCTGCCCGGTACGCAATACCATTTCGACCGGCCGTTTGTCGCCTCTTACCAAAAGGTACAGGAAGGACTTATCGGTTCTATTATATCGGGATACGCCTATTATCATACAGGACGTGACCAATATATCGTTCGCCGTCCGGAATGGACCGATATGGAATATATGATCCGCGGACATTTCAACTGGAACTGGGTGAACGGCGACCAAATCAGCAATATGCTGGTCCACTGGATAGATGTTTTCAACTGGTTCACGCAACTCAAACCGGTTAATGTCATTGCCTATGGTTCCAGGATTCGTAAGAATATAGGCAATGTATACGACAATTTCAGCATGCACTTCGAATATGAGAACGGAGTAATGCTGGAAGGAATGGTCCGGAGGATAGACGGCTGTGACAATGGTGCCGGAATCGTCATTCAAGGGGAAAAAGGCTCGTGGCACAGCAGCGACTTCTCCATCCGTAACAGGAAAGGGGAAACAATCTGGCAATACGATGCAGAAGCAGCCAAGTCGAAATTCAAAGTACACGACATGTATACGCTTGAACACATCATGCTGGTCGATCATATCCGGAAAGGGACAGTACTGAATATAGCCGAAACGGCTGCCACATCTGCCTTAACCGCCGTCATGGCACGGGAATCGGCCTATACGGGAAAAAGATACACATGGCAGCAAATCTCATCGTCTCCTCTGAACATGTTACCGGAACAAATGGCATTGATCAATGTAGACTTGAAGCAATTCGGCGTAGTTCTCCCCGGTACTGCCTTTATTGCGGATGACTAACAGGGTATCACGGTATGGAATACCGGACATCCTGTTGTCTGGTTGCCGGTGAAAGTTGTTGCCGACAGTGTCGGCAACAGATTACTTGCCTTAAAAAACAAGCAAACAATTAGTGTACCCCAGTCTCCCCGTCTTTACTCAGCACGATATTCCTTGCTACATACGATTCGTTTCCTGCCGCATCCGTACAATACACCATGAAATGATTTTTGCTTCCGGCATGAATCTGTAGATGCTAATTATTGCCAATAAATAAGAATATCTTACTTTTGTGTGACAAATACAAAAAGAGAAATGCAGATCATACCCAAAGCTAATACCTTACGAAAAAGTGTACTTTTATACCGGGGCATACGTTACCGCCGCGGTTACGGAGTGCACTCGCCTTTCGTCTTCAACCTGATAACAAAGGTGATAGAAGAACGTTGCTCCTATTATAGCTTTTACGATATAGAACTGATCCGAAAGCAGCTGCTTTTCCGCGACGATAGCATAACCTATCCGGACAGACAACAGAAAGGGAAGCTCCGTCGCCGTACGATCGGGGAGATTGTGGAACGCGAGGCGATCAAGCCCAAGCACGGTGCCTTGCTTTTCCGCCTGACGAACTATTTCAAGTCGCAAAACATCCTTCAGCTGGGGCCGTCGATGGGGTTGTCCACCCTCTATCTGACCTCCTATGCCCCCGGATTGAAATGCATCGCCCTTGAAAACATCCCGGAGTTCGCGTCCATCGCCCGGATCGCCTTCGAAAAGGCGGCACATAACCCGATCGACCTGCGCACGGGAAACTATAAAGAGCTGCTTCCCCGCGCACTCGAAGACATGGGGAAAGTCGATTTTGTATTTTTTAATACAATCTATGAACAACAGAACAACGTTTGGTTGTTTAATGAATGTACAAAGCATATCCATAACGATACGATCTTTGTTTTTGAAGGAATCAAGACAAGCCGTAAGATGAGGGAGTTCTGGAAAGAGGTATGCGCCCATCCCGAGGTGACGGTTACGGTCGACCTCTACTCGATGGGGATCGTCTTCTTTAACAGAAAGCTGCACAAGCGTGACTATATAGTCTACTTCTGACGGTAGAGAACAGATAGATGAGTGTTGATAATTAAAAAAAGAAGTATATGAAAAAAAGCCTTATTTATACCGGTGGCGGCGACAAGGGAAAAACATCCCTCGTGGGAGGCCAGCGGGTATCGAAAGCGCACCAGCGCATCGAGAGTTACGGAACGATCGACGAACTGAATTCATTCATCGGCCTGCTTGTCACGTCACTGGATGACCAGGCGGACATCGATTTCCTCTCTTTTATACAGCATAAACTGTTCACCATCGGCTCTTACCTGGCTACCGACCAGGAGACAACCGAACTGAAAATAGAAAGCAAGGTCACTCCCGAAAGCATTGCACACATCGAACGTGAAATCGACCGGCTGGACAGCGAACTGCCCCCGATGAAAAATTTCATCCTGCCCGGCGGTACCCGTTCCGCTTCGCTGGCACATGTCTGCCGTACCGTCTGCCGCCGCGCAGAACGTCAGATATACCGCCTCGCCGAAACAAATCCGGTGGAAGAGCCTGTACTTATTTTTGTAAACAGACTCTCTGATTATCTGTTTGTTTTGGCCCGCAAGGAATGTATAAAGAATAATGGCAAAGAAATTATTTGGGATTATACTTGCAACTAAGAAATATTGTTTTATTTTTGCGGAAAATTTGAGAACCTGACTGCCCTCGGGTGGTTGTTAATACTAGATGACTATGTATTGGACATTAGAGTTAGCTTCGAAGCTGGAAGACGCGCCCTGGCCTGCAACCAAGGATGAATTGATTGACTATGCACAACGTTCTGGTGCGCCGTTAGAAGTAATTGAGAATTTGCAGGAAATGGAAGATGAAGGTGAGATTTACGAATGCATGGAAGATATCTGGCCTGACTATCCAAGTAAAGAAGACTTCTTCTTTAATGAAGAGGAGTATTAAGAAGGAAAATCTAAGTTAATCACTTAAATATCAGCGGGATAAGCAAAAATAATTTGTTTGTCCCGCTGGTGTTTTATAGGTTTGAATGGTGCGGTTTGTTTGTCTAAAATGCAATTTTCCTTCTTGAAAATAGGGTTTGTTTGTCTAAAATACACTACCTTTGTGCATCCTCAGGAATATTAAAACGAAAGGAAGCGTATGGGAAGACCGAAGAGATTATATCCGTTGGGCAAATATCGTCTCCGTACTCCGAAGGAGTCTGACAAAAATAAAGCCTACCCTATTGAGTTGGAATATACTTGGAATAGACAAATTATACGTAAGACAACAAATGTCTTTGTTAAGGAAACCGACTGGAATCAGAACGGCAATCAAGGTCGTGGAGAAATTCGTGTCAGTTATGGATCTGAGTACAAACGTCTCAATCAACTGTTATTGGCACGTGTTGAGCGGATTGACTCTATGCTTGCTGAGTATAATGAAAAGCATCCCAATCAAATCACTGCTGACATTATTTCGGGATTCCTTGCAGATAAGCCATTGACACGCCCAGACCAAGGAAAAGATTTTGTTGAGTTCACATTGGAGCGTCTTTATTCAGAATACTCAAGAAACAAGATTGGCCGTAGTCGATATGAAAACGGTAAAAGCGGAATGAATATATTCCAAACCTTCCTTCGTTCTACGAAACAGGGTACATATCGTACCGATTCTATCTATGTCGGCGATATCACTCCTGAATTATTGGATGCATATATTTTGTGGCGTAGAGAGATAAAGCAGAATAGTGATGCAACAATCAATCACTCTTTAACACCAATATTAAAAGCATGTGCTTACGCATGTGAGATGGGTATGCTGGAACCTTCTGTCAATGCACGAATACAGGATATGCGTATTATTACTAAGGTATCTTTGTCGGAAGAGGAAAGTGAATTTGATGGGAAGAGTCTGAATAAAGAACAATTACTTGCTCTATTGGAATACTACAAAACCTGCCCTGAACCACGCAGGAAAGAGTTTCTGGAGATTTTCTTCTTTGCTTTCCATGCTTGCGGACTTCGTGTTGTGGATGTAATGACATTGCAATGGGGGCATATCAACTTTGAGAAGAAAGAGTTGAGAAAAATTATGATTAAGACAAACAAACGCCATGTGATTCCTCTTACAGAGCAAGCTATATCTATCTTAAGACAGTGGCAAGAAAAACGGGAAGGCTGCAAATATGTATTCAATCTTGTGAAAGAAGAATTAGACCTAGATGATGCTGAAGCCCTTTATAAAGCTCGTAATAATGCCACGAAATGCATCAATCAGTCACTTGTGGTAGTGGGTGAACAGATTGGGCTGCCGTTTAATTTGTCAATGCATGTAGCTAGACACTCATTTGCAGTGTTTGCATTAAACAAAGGTTTGTCAATGACTGTAGTAAGTCGCCTTTTAGGACATGGTAGTACCGATGTTACAGAGAAAGTTTATGCAAGATTTCTTCCGGAAACTCTTTCTACTGAGGTGGCACGTTTAAAAGATGAATTTAAAACTCTAGAAATAATTTGAATGAAGTATGTTGCAGATTATATTTCTTAATATTGGTCTTTGTGTTATCTTGTTGGCAATTGCCTTCGTCTTCAAAAAATACGCAAGAGTAATTCTATGGTCAAGTGCAATTACATTATTCGTAGGCACATTATTACTCGTTGGACTTGGAATTGTAAATCCTGTCAGCGATAACGAAACTGGCTCATCAGAGTTTTGGGGCACAATTATGTTTCTGATTTCAGCAGCTGCATTAGTTATTGGTGCAGAAATTCTTCGTGAGAAAAATATTATGAATGTGGAAGAAGTTGTATCTGTTGATGCTGAAATTATTCTTTCTGAAACATTGGATACAGAATTGGCTCGTAAAGTTTTTGCAAAGGCCATAGAAGCTGGTTATATGAAAGAAGATGGCACACACTATAAATGGAACGAATCAAAAGTTCTTTTGGCGTATATGTGTGGGCGTATTTATTGTGGGGACAAACCAATACCTTCAAAATTTGATGATAAAGGATCCTGGAAGTTTGGAGAAACTTTTTTCCCGGACACAGAGCTAAATAATTTGTTTGACATCTCGGGGCTAGGGCAATCCCGACAAAATAGGAAAGACCTAGCAGTCCCAGTAAAATCAACAGAGATTGATAAATTTTTTGAGTAGCTAAACGGCTACTCTTTTTTATTTATAATCAGATAGTTGCGTCTCAATCATAACTTCAACATAACTTACCCTAACATTATTCATAACACACTAACTAATCTACCATAACATTCGAGGTCCTAAAGGTTCGCTACTTTCGTGGCAGCTATGGACGACGTGCACAATCGTACCATAGCGAAATAACCCGGCTTAAAGTCCGAGTGTGCATCAGGACCGTCAAGCCATAATTGTTTAAGTATATGGCTAAAATTAAGAATGTAGAGTCCCTATGTGAACGGGAATTGCTGGAGAAAATCCTCCACACTGTAGAGGAGCAGGAAAAGGCTTTGGCTCAACATCAAATGCCCCAAAATCATCTATATGATAATAAGGCACTGATGGCAAAATTGGGTATAAAGGAGAAATACCTAAAGAAATTGCGTGATAATGGTTACCTTGGATATTCACGTCAAGGAGACAAATATTGGTATACTCAAGAAGATGTAGACCGATTCCTTCGTAATTTTCACTATGATGCCTTTGCGGCAAGTGATGAACTACCCCAACGGAGAGGAGGTGGCTATGGTCGATAAGTTGCATTTAACCAATATGCTCCGAGCAAAGGTAGAGCATAATCTTGATGGAGGATTGCCGTTGGATGTTTTCCCTGATAAAATTCAGGAAATTATTCTGAACCTTTCTCGACATGAAAATTTCAATGTTGAGTATGTGGCATCCATTATTATATCTGCGATGGCGGCTGCCATAGGCAATTCATACCAAATCAATATCAGAAATGAGTGGAAAGACAGTCCATCTCTTTATATGATGCTTATTGGGCGACCAGGTTTAGGCAAAACTCCTCCTCTTAACTTCCTCTACAAACCTATTAACGATTTGGATGATCGTCTTGACGAGAAATATAGTGAGGAACTTGAGAAATATGAGCGTGCCAAGCAGGCGAACGGAGGAAATGATAAATTGAAAGCGCCCAAGTGGTTGACCAATATTATATCAGACTTCACACCAGAAGCAATGGTAGAAGCTCATTGGCGCAATCCACGAGGGATAGCTATAATTGTCGACGAGATTATTGGGCTATTCAATTTTGCAAAGAGATACAATGGCAATAATAATCTTATTGAACTTCTGCTAACAGCTTATAGTGGTGGTACGATTAAAGTTCTACGCAAGTCCTCATCACGTCATATTCGTGTTAAAACGCCGTGTATTAATGTAATAGGAACGGTACAGACCAACATGTTACATGAGGTGTTCAGAAAAGAGTTCATTGCTAACGGATTCCTTGATAGGTTTATCTTTATTTTTCCAAAAGACAGGAAGATTTCAAGATGGAGAAGAAATGATAATAGTATCCCAAAACCTGATATAGCAGGGCAATGGGCGACTATTCTCAACAAAGTACTTGAAATTCCCTGCACGATTAATGAAATAAGGAATGTTGCAGAACCAAAAGTTTTGGAAATGACAGAGGAGGCAGAGGTGTATTTTTATGATTGGTATAACAATATCATTGATAATGTTAATAGCATCGACGATGATGCAGATGTGGAGAGTCGCAGTATGAAACTTAATGGCCATGCAGGACGTTTATCCTTGATATTTCAGATAATGAAATGGGCTGTAGGCGAAGAAGATATGCAGCCAGTAAGCCTGTCTTCTGTGAAATCCGCTATTCGTATGGTTGATTACTATGAAGATACTTACCATAGGATACAAGAGATACTTTTGTCTAATACTATCGGTGATGTAAAAGAAGACTGGTTATCTCAGTTGGGTAATACATTCACAGCAAGCGATGCTATCGCTGCTGCGAAAATATATGAAATACCCAGAAGAACCGTATTCTATGCATTAAAGAAACTCTGTCAGACAAAGCAGCCAATTCTGGAAAAAACCAAGCATGGCGAATATCGAAAAATTCAACACCAAACATCAAATGCATCTTGCACTATTGCACTTTCAACCCAAGTTGAGGAATTACAGACAAAGCATAGTGCAAAAGTGCATAGTGCAAACGAATAAACTTATCTATCCATGAGCAAGTATAGATTTCATTTGCAAAAGTATAGTTTGGGAAGCAAGATTGCTTGCCCTAGTTGTGAGAGACCTCGATGTTTTGTGAAATATGTTGATGAAGAGGGAGTTGTAAGTTTTTCCAATGAGGTTGGGAAATGTGACCATGAAATCAGTTGTGGTTATCATTACACTCCACGTGATTTCTTTCGTGATAATCCCAATGCAAACATCAAGGAAGAACGGTCTAGTGATTATGTACAGCCTGTGAAAAGTACTCATGAAAAAGAAATTATTGTGCCACCCTCTTTTATTCCCTTAGAGTATTTTAATGCGAGTCTTGCTCATTTTGAGAAGAATCCCTTATACAAATACTTATGTAGGGTGTTTGGTGAAGCTGAAGCCCAAAGGGTATTCCATTTATATCATGTTGGTACATCGGCTAAATGGGGAGGTGCAACAGTTTTTTGGCAAATTGATGCTAATGAGCAGGTACGTTCTGGCAAGATTATACTTTATAATTCTGAGACAGGGCATAGGGTTAAAGAACCCCACAGCTATGTAAGCTGGGCGCATCGTGAACTACAACTTAAAGATTTCAATCTGAAGCAATGTCTATTTGGCGAACATCTATTGATAAGATATCCGGATGCACCGGTCATATTGGTGGAAAGCGAAAAGACGGCTATTGTCATGAGTCACTTCATTCCGAACTATGTTTGGGTGGCAACTGGCGGCATTAATGGATGCTTCAAAGAAGAATTTGTTCACAGTCTTAAAGGTAGGGATGTAACTCTAATCCCTGATTTGGGAGCTACGCAATTGTGGAAAGAGAAATCGATAATTCTGACAAGAATCTGCAGCAGAGTTGTAGTCTCGGATATGCTTGAACAGATAGCAACTGAAGAAGAACAATCCAAAGGACTTGATATTTCTGACTACTATCTATTCTCTCCATCCAAACACCAGATTCTACAAATGATGATTGAGAAGAACCCTCTTTTACAAAATCTCATTGATGCTTTAGGCTTGGAGTTGATAGATGCTCAGCAGATGACAGAGTCCACTTAGATTGTACAAAACTTAAATAACAAAGGAGCTTGGTCCAGGAGTTAAAATAAAATCCATAACACAATAAGGACTTTTTGCCTTGCAGCAAGAAACTCCCATTTGTGGTTGGCAAACACAACTCTAAATGAGCAAGCTCAAATGTGTAACTTTTAAAACATTAGATCTATGAATGAAAGTATTAAACAAGCCATGCATTTAGATGCATGCAAATCTTTTGGCGCAGCAGAAGCCAATGAAAACGAAAGAAGATGGGACGATAAGATGATTGATTCTAAGAACAACGATTCTATTAATAACTACGACAAAACCAGAATGAGGCTTAATTTTGAGATTGGCCCCGATGGTAAGATTCACTCTTTGGGCTATCAGGATAAAAGACTTGATGTTCGTTTGCAAGAACGGCTAAATGAACTTGGTTGGCGTCCATTCAAAGCGGATAGTAAGATTCAACCCAATTGTTGTGCTCGTCTCATCTTTGGTGGCAATCGAGAGCGTACATTGGAAATGGCATTTGGCACTCAGGACCTAAAACTTGATAAAGATTCTGATAATAGCCATATACATAGATGCAAAGAGGTGGAGCAATGGGCTTTGGATGTATATAATTGGTGTTGTCGTAGGTATGGGAAAGAAAATATCATCGGCTTTCAGGTTCATCTTGATGAAACGTCACCACATATTCATGCACTTATTGTTCCTGTTGGGGTACGTCCTAAAAGTGGTCGTGAATGTGTGATGTGGTCTGCAAAATTCGGAAAGAATAAATATGAGTATGGTTCAATACTCAAGGAAATGCATACCTCACTCTATGAAGAAGTTGGTAGTAAATACGGTTTGGAGAGGGGTGACAGCGTAGAAGGTCGAAATATCCAGCACCTGAATAAGCGAGATTATATCCGTAAACTCGCAAAGGAGCAGAAGAAGATGGAAAAAGCCATCAGAGGATTGCAAACCATGAAGGATAATATCGAGGCTGAAATGCAAATGTTTTCCGATGAATTAAAAATCTTGGAGAAAGATTTGGCTGCAGGACGTGTTGTATTGGCAGAATATCAAAACAAGAAAGCGTGCATTGAAGATTTGATACATGATTGCCAAGAAAGACTCGATGATAAGGAAACCAAGTTGATGATAAAGCAGCAGGAGTTGGACTCGTTGCTGAAAGATATCCAAAACATTCATTCTGTGAATAGACCTTTCAAGAATTACAAGATTGAGTTTAATGCTCCACAGATTACAGAGAAACCGCCAATGTTTGGAACCGATAAGTGGTTGGAACGTCAAAATACGATTATCGAGAAGCAATTTACCGCTATGGGGCGTAAATTGGAGGAACTTTATAGAAATGAAGCCGCTAATCAAGTTGAAGCTGTTCGCCAGAATATTTTGGTGGATATGAAAGAAGTTCATACGTTAAAAGCAGAAAACAAGACGCTGACGGAATGCATGAATTACTGGTCTAATTTGGCATTGAAGACTTTTGACTACCTCTCGATACCATCTTTACGTGATGAGTTATGTGCAGTAGCAACAGCTCTTATAGGTGGAGATTACGTAGTTCCAACTGGGGGTGGAGGCGGAGGAAATGAATCAGACCTACGTTGGGATGGTCGCAGACCTGATGAACCTGATTTTGCATTCCAAAGAAGATGCTTTTCACATGCCGTCAAATACATTATGGCCAAATACAGTGTGAAGCAGAATAAGGGGCGCTCCCGATAGCTTTTCAAAGACCGCTATCACCAAGAAATATGGTGGTAGCGGTGAGTTGATTTTATACAAATAAGGGTTAAATCCATTTTTAAGAAAGATTTATCATAGGAATTGCTGATTTTTAATAGACTTTTAATTATCTTTGCGTTCAAAGCAATAAAAATTACGTCATGAACGACATGAATAGAATAAAAGTAGTTCTTGTAGAAAAGAAGAAAACTAGTAAATGGCTTGCGGAAGTTTTAGGCAAAAACCCTGCAACCATTTCTAAATGGTGTACTAATACTTCCCAGCCCGATGTGGCAACACTCCGAGAAATAGCTCGAGTACTCGATATAGATGTAAAAGAGCTTCTTAACTCTACAAAATAGTTCTCTATCTTCATATGATAGCAATATATTATGGTAAAAAAGAAAAATAAAGAAGAATCTCTGGTTCCCAAAGACGAGAAAACCCTTAAAATGGAAGGCGTGCAGAATCTGTACAACTTCCTGTTTGAGGCATGCAACATATTGCGTGGTCCTGTGAGTCAAGATAACTTCAAAGATTATATAACACCTATCCTCTATTTTAAGCGTATATCTGATGTATATGACGAGGAAACTCAAACTGCGCTTGAAGAAAGTGGTGGCGATGAGGAGTATGCATCCTTGCCTGAACAACATCGTTTTGTAATTCCAGATGGTTGCCATTGGAGTGATATTCGCGAACGCTCTGAGAATCTTGGTGCTGCAATTGTTGGAGCAATGCGAGGTATAGAGTTGGCCAATCCGGATACATTATATGGTGTATTGTCGATGTTCAGCGCACAGAAATGGACAGATAAGAAAAACCTTTCTGATGGCAAGATTCGTGATTTGATAGAACATCTGTCTACCCGCCGATTGGGCAACAATGATTACCCGGCTGATTTAATGGGTGATGCATATGAGATATTGCTAAAGAAATTTGCAGATGACAGTAAGGCTCAAGCTGGAGAATTCTATACGCCTCGTTCGGTCGTAAGCTTGCTTGTACGCATTCTCGATCCGAAACCAGGTGAAACTGTCTATGACCCGGCATGTGGTAGTGGCGGTATGCTGATTGAGGCGGTACAGCACATGAATCATTCAAGTCTTTGTTGTGGAAGTATATTCGGCCAGGAGAAGAACGTTGTCAACTCTGCCATTGCAAAGATGAACTTGTTCCTGCATGGTGCCAGTGACTTTAATATCATGCAAGGTGACACACTTCGTTCACCTAAGATTTTGCAGAATGGAGAGATTGCTAAATTCGATTGTGTTATAGCTAACCCGCCCTTCTCTCTTGAGAAATGGGGTTCAGTAGAATGGTCATCCGATAAATATGGTCGTAATGTTTGGGGAACACCCAGCGATTCTTGCGGAGACTATGCCTGGATTCAACACATGGTGAAAAGTATGGCATCCGGCAATGGCCGTATGGCGGTTGTTATGCCTCAAGGCGTATTGTTCCGTGGTAATGAAGAAGGCCGCATTCGTGAGAAACTGGTAAAGAGCGATTTGATTGAAGCTGTTGTGACATTAGGCGATAAACTATTCTATGGCACAGGTCTTTCTCCCTGTTTCTTGATATTAAGACGCTTGAAACCAGCTGCACATAGTGCGCGAGTACTGATGATTGATGGAACAAAGATTCTCACCGTAAAGCGTGCACAGAATATACTTTCTCCTGAAAATGTAGACCGCCTTTACGAACTTTACATCAACTACGAAGATGTAGAAGACTTTGCTAAAGTGGTCACTCTAGATGCTATTGCCGCCAAGGATTATGACCTTTCTCCTAATAAATACGTGGAATATCACAAAGAGGAAATCCGTCCATATGCCGAAGTGCTTGCTGAGTTCAAGGCAGCATACGAGGAGGTAAAGAGATGTGAAGAAGAATTTAGAAAACTGATAAACTTATAACCCTATGGAACAACTTGTAAAATATTATAGAAATCCCGATGAACCTATTTCATTGGAAGACTTGAAATCGTTCCTTTGGGGAGCAGCCACTCGCCTTCGTGGTCAGATTGATGCTGCTGGTTACAAAGAATATATTTTCCCTTTGCTATTCTTCAAACGAATTTCTGATGTGTACGATGAGCAGTTTGAAGGTTATGTTTGCGAAGGTGGTATAGAGTATGCCAATGCCCAAGCTCAAGAATTGGTAATTCGTATTCCTGATGGTGCCCATTGGCGTGATGTACGCGAGTGTACAGAAAATGTAGGCCAACGCTTGGTGGAAGCCTTTATTGCTATTGAACAGGCCAATCCAGGCGAGCATGCAGATGGTCGTGTGATTGGAGGTTTGGAAGGAATCTTTGGCCCTAAAGACGGCTGGACCAACAAGGCGAAGATGCCCGACCATATCATAACGTCTCTGATTGAAGATTTTTCACGATACAATTTGTCGCTTAAAGCATGCCCTGCAGACGAAATGGGACAGGCTTACGAATATCTGGTTGGTAAGTTTGCCGACGATGCTGGCAATACAGCACAGGAGTTTTACACCAATCGTACTGTAGTAGATTTGATGGCAGAGATTCTTCAGCCACGTCCAGGTGAAAGTATCTATGACCCTACATGTGGTTCGGGTGGTATGCTTGTGAAGTGTTTGGACTTTCTTCGTAAAAAGGGTGAACCATGGCAAGGTGTAAAGGTATTTGGCCAAGAGATTAATGCACTCACCAGCGCCATTGCCCGAATGAATCTTTACCTGAATGGTGTAGAAGACTTTTCTATTGTTCGTGAAGATACCTTAGCACACCCTGCATTTGTAGACGGAAGTAGGTTGCGTAAGTTTGATATTGTGTTGGCTAATCCACCATATTCTATTAAGACTTGGAATCGTGAAGCTTTTATGAACGATAAGTGGGGACGTAATTTCTTGGGAACTCCACCTCAAGGGCGTGCAGACTACGCTTTCTTCCAGCATATCCTTGCATCTATGGATGATAAGACAGGTAGATGTGCAATACTTTTCCCTCATGGTGTTCTGTTTAGAGATGAAGAACAAAGTTTAAGAGAAAAACTGATAAAGAGTGATGTTGTAGAATGTGTTATTGGCCTTGGTGCAAACCTTTTTTACAATTCACCCATGGAAGCTTGCATTCTGATATGTAATAATCAGAAACGTAGCACCTTGAAGAACAAAATCATTTTTATCAACGCTCTTAAGGAAGTTACACGAAAAAACGCAGAGAGCTATCTGGAAAAGGTACATATTGAAAAGATTGTATCTGCATATTTTAATGCTTCTGAAATTCAGAATTTCAGCACCGTGGCATCTCTTGAACAGATTGCAAATTACAACTACAATCTCAATATCTCTTTATATGCCAATGCTTTGAATAATGAAAATAACTTTAATGTTTTATCAGTTTCAGAAACATTGAGCAATTGGAAGAGTGTTCATGCAGAGATGACTTCTTCAATAACTGAAATGTTTACATTAATCGGCAAATGAGTATGAAATTAGAAGAATTTGCAAGAGAAAGTAGGGCAACTCATAAAGGTGATAAATCGGGTGTCCCCATTGTAGGATTAGAGCATCTTATTCCTCAAGAAATCAAGTTCTCTGGATATGATGTAGACACCGAGAATACATTTACGAAGACTTTCAAGAAGGGACAAATCTTGTTTGGCCGAAGAAGAGCATATCTAAAAAAGGCCGCTATTGCTGATTTTGATGGTATTTGTTCTGGGGATATTACTGTGATAGAGGCTATACCTGGTAAGGTAGACCCTTTGTTGCTTCCGTTCATTATTCAGAATGATAAGTTTTTCGATTATGCCGTTTCTCGCTCAGCTGGAGGTCTATCTCCTAGAGTAAAGTGGGAACATCTGAAAGACTACGAATTCGATCTTCCCCCCATCGAAGAGCAGCGTATCTTAGCAGATAAATTGTGGGCTGCATACAGACTAAAGGAGTCATATAAGAAACTTCTCACCGCCACCCAAGAAATGGTGAAATCGCAATTTATCGAGATATTTTATGGCATGGAAACTACTCCTGTAAAAGATTATATTGATGATTCTTTTCCTGGTGAATGGGGTACTGAAGATAAGGATGGTAATGGAGTAAAGGTTATACGTACTACAAACTTCACAAACTCAGGAAAGCTGAATCTTGCAGATGTTGTTACCCGCAGCATTGAAGATAGGAAGGTAGTTAGAAAGCAAATTAAAAAGTACGATACCATACTTGAAAGATCAGGTGGAACTGCTGATAATCCGGTGGGTAGAGTTGTGCTATTTGAAGAAGATAACTTGTTTTTGTGCAATAACTTCACGCAGGTTTTGAGATTCAAAGACGTTGATCCAAGGTTTGCATTCTATGCATTATACTACTTCTATCAGACAAATAGAACTGCAATCAGAAGCATGGGAAGCAAGACGACAGGAATTCAGAATCTCAACATGAGTAAATATTTGGAAATCGGCATTCCAAATGCATCAGATGAGGATCAGAAAGCGTTTGTTACAATTGCAGAACAAGCCGATAAATCAGAATTTGAACTCCGCAAATCGATAGAGGCAATAGACCAAGTAATAAAGAGTTTGATAAATAATTAATAGAATACATTATGGATATACAAAGAATTAATCAACATAAAGCCAACTTTGATGCAATTGGCCAAATCATCAAGAGTGATGACGGTAGTGAGAATGTGGAAGTTTGGTTTGCGCGAGATTTGCAAAAATTATTAGGCTATGCTCGTTGGGAAAATTTTCAGGTTGCTATAGGTAGAGCAGTAGAATCATGTAAACAACAGAATGTCAATGTAGATGACCATTTTCGTGAGGTCACGAAAATGGTATCTTTAGGTAGTGGTTCACAGCGTGAGGTCATAGACTTCATGTTGACCCGATATGCTTGTTATTTGATTGCACAAAACGGAGATCCTAAAAAAGAAGAAATTGCTTTTGCTCAAGGTTATTTTGCGGTTCAAACTCGAAGAGCTGAGATAATAGCAGAACGAATCCAAGAAATATCAAGACTTGAAGCTCGAGATCGATTGCGCTCGTCCGAAAAACAACTATCTCAAAATATTTATCAGAGAGGAGTTGATGATAAAGGATATGGTAGAATTCGTTCAAAAGGTGATACTGCACTATTTGGAGGGCATACAACTGAAGATATGAAACACAGATTAGGGATTAAGTCAAATCGTCCATTAGCGGATTTTTTGCCAACATTAACTATTGCGGCAAAGAACCTGGCAACAGAAATGACTAATTATAATGTAGAACAGAAAAATCTGTATGGAGAATCCTCTATTACGCGTGAACATGTACAGAACAATGTTAGTGTGCGAAGTATGCTTGGAGAACGTGGAATCCGCCCAGAAGAACTTCCTGTTGCAGAAGACATAAAGAAAGTTGAGCGTCGTGTGGTTTCTGATGATAAAAAGATAGAAAAATCTTCTTCTAAACTCCCAATAAAAAAATAGAACTATTTGCAGAATAAATCAGATATATATCTAAATACTTGTTAATCAGTATATTTCTTTTTGCAGAGTAAATCCTAGGCAATAATTTAATATGGGAATAGTAGTAATAGTTGAAGGGGATGATTAGATAAACTTGGTCACTTAACTTAGTCACTTGCTATACAAAAGTGACTAAGTTAGGTGATAAAGTTACTTTTAGGTCGCGCGTTAATTGACTAACTTTATAATATAGTAAGATTATGGTTAAGAACTTGATTAACGAAATAGAACAGGCTATGCTCAGTTCATTGAATAATGAGCAGTTGGCCCAGTTGCGTAAGGTGCTTGATTACACCTTCCGTAACATTGTCGTGACTGAAAAAGATGCTGTCAATACAGAAAGTAATAATCAAATCTTGGTAGAGAATTTTATCTCAGCCAAGAAAGTTGAAGGATGTTCTCCTAATTCAATCGCCTATTATCGCAGTACTATAAATAATGCATTGATTAAGCTGGGCAAAGAGGTAATCCATATCACAACTGACGATTTACGACATTACTTAAATACATATCAAAGCGAAAGTGGCGCGAGCAAAGTAACGGTAGATAATATCCGACGAATACTATCCAGTTTCTTTTCTTGGTTAGAAGAAGAAAACTATATAGTAAAGAGTCCTGTACGAAGAATCCATAAAGTAAAGGTAGGTAAAACCGTAAAGGAAACATATACTGATGAATCTCTTGAATTGATGCGAGACCATTGTTCAAATCCACGTGATTTGGCATTGATAGATTTATTGGCATCAACAGGAATGCGTGTTGGAGAATTGGTTAAGCTCAATCGCTCAGATATTGACTACCACAATAGGGAATGTATTGTTACCGGCAAAGGTGATAAGCAGCGTAAGGTGTATTTCGATGCTCGTACAAAGATTCATTTGCAGAAATATATCAATAGTCGTACAGATAGCAATGAAGCGTTGTTTGTATCACTCCTGGCTCCTTATGAAAGATTGCAGATTAGCGGTGTGGAGATTAGACTGCGTCAGATGGGGAAAGATTTGAATATACCCAAGGTGCATCCACACAAGTTTCGTCGCACATTAGCAACAATGGCAATAGATAAGGGCATGCCTATAGAGCAAGTCCAACACCTGCTTGGTCATCAGAGTCTCGATACGACGTTGCAATATGCAATGGTTAATCAGAATAATGTTAAATTGTCTCATCATAAATTCATTGGTTAGTATGTCGCAATTTATCGAGATGTTTGGGGATACTCACATGAGGAGTGATCATAGCCGTCAATGGAAAGAAGTCGTCGAAATAATTAACGGCAAGGATTATAAATCAATCCAAGTTGAGGATGGGGGCTATCCTGTCTATGGAACTGGTGGCGAGATGGCAAGGGCCTCAGATTATCTATCTCCTGCTAATTCTATATTGTTAGGGAGAAAAGGTACTATTGACAAGCCTTTGCTAATAAGAGAAAAGTATTGGAACGTTGATACTGCATTTGGAGCAGTTCCTGATGAAAAAGTCCTTCATTACGTTTATTTCTATTGGCATTGCAAAACAATAGATTTCAATGTGCTGAACAAAGGTACAACTCTTCCTAGTACAACAAAGGTTGATCTTCTTAATCTCTGGATTAAAATTCCATCAATGGAAGAACAAACTCGATTTGGTTCTATTGTTGAACAGGCCGATAAATCAGAATTTGTTGGTTGCAAATCGCAATTTATCGAGATGTATTATAATACTCATAATAAGCAAACCCTTGAATCGG